>ERZ827423.834-NODE-834-length-34915-cov-19.329231_pt1 | contig 34915 bp, 31 predicted proteins | sample MGYA00519775_ERZ827423 | MGnify/ENA primary metagenome ERZ827423 (study PRJEB31778, sample SAMEA3449296) | human gut metagenome | biome: human gut; feature: human-associated habitat; material: faeces | place: United Kingdom | collected 2010/2012 ... | reverse complement strand
GCGGAACTCGTTTGCTGCGCAAACTCAAACAGTCCTCGGCTATTGCTGCAAGTGCCTTGTTATTTAAAGTTTTCGCCTGTTTTTTGAAAGTCGCGCTCCGCCCAAATTCGTACGTTGCTAATTTTTTAGTTAGATAGTATTGTTGCCGTAAGTTTTTATCACTGTAATAATTGTAGTTTACATATATTTTTTATAATAAGCAATCGTAATGTATGATACAAAAACAAAGTATACTGAATTAAGCAGTTAAAAAGTACGGGTTAAGTGCAATCGCGGCATTAAAAATTTAGCGGTATTTACTGAAAGAAAATAAAATTTTCCCGGTGTTTGAGCGCAGCGAGTTCCGTGGAAAATTTTATTTTTTGCTAAAGTGCCGCGTTAAAAATTTTTTCAGCCGCAAAACTTTCTTGGTTCGTTCTTTGGTTACAAAGAATGAACATGAGTAATAAAGTAAATTAGAATGATAAACCTTTAATCAAAGATGAATTGTAAATAATAAAGAAAATATAAAACGGTAAAAATAAAAGCAAATATTCATAGCAGGCAGGTATTTTTTGCCTGCATATTGAATTATTACACGTTGAGTCTTACGGAAAGAGGTGAGATTATGCTTTTAGGTATAGATGTTGGCGGCACTTTTACGGATGCCGTTTTGGTAGATAACGGTGCTGTACATGCGCAGGCCAAGCGCCCTACAACGCACGGCGAGGTGCTGCGCGGCATACTGGCGGCGCTGGACGCCGTTATGGACGGCGCGGACGCGGCAAAGATTGAGCGTGTGGTTATAAGCAGCACCATTGTTACCAATGCGCTTACGGAAGGCAAGACGCAGCCGGTATTTCTGGCAGTAATGACCGGCCCTGGCATGAACGTAAAGGGATGCTTTCCGGTAGAGCCGTATCTTGTAAGCGGCTATGTTGACCACCGCGGCAAAATTGCGGCGCGCACCGAGTTTAACAAACACTACGGGCTTTTGGATAAACCTTCCGGCGTGCAGGTAGCGGCAGTAAGCGGCAAATTTGCTGTGCGCAACCCCGAAAACGAATATGTGCTGGCGCACGAATTAAAAAAGAGCGGGTATAAAAAAGTATTTTTGGGTTCGGAACTCAGCGGCGAGCTGAATTTTATACGCCGCACCAACAGCGCGTATTTTGCGGCGGCGGTAGATAAAACCTTTGAAGCCTTTGGCAAGCAGGTGGAATGGGCGCTGAAGGAGCGCAATATTACCGCGCCGGTGCAGATTTTAAAGGCTGACGGCGGCACGCTGCCTTTGGAGGCGGCGCTTAAACAGCCTGTTGAAGCGGTATTTACGGGCCCGGCGGCAAGCGTTTTAGGCATTGAAGCACTCGGCGCAGCGCCGGACGGCAAGTGTATTTCGCTTGATGTTGGCGGTACTACGACCGATATTGCCTTTTGGGATAACGGCGAGCCGCTTTTGGCAAAAAAAGGCGCAATGATTGGCAAATACCCGACCGCGGTGCGTTCTTTCCATATGCGCAGCGTGGGCATTGGCGGCGACAGCGCCATAACCAAACTGCCGCAGGGCTTTAAGGTTGGGCCTGAACGTGCCGGGCGTGCGGCAGCGTTAGGCGGCGCGGCGGCAACTTTGGCTGATGCGCTGATTGTGCTGGGGCTTGCTTCGTTCGGTGATGCCGGTGCTTCCTTTAAGGCTTTGGGCTCATTGTGCCACGAAGGCGAATCGCCGGAGATGGTGGCGCAGGCTGTTTTGGACGCGGCACTGGACGTTATTGAAAACGCCATTAAAGATATGCTGCATGAGTGGAGCATTCAGCCTGTTTACACGGTAAGCGACGTTTTAAGCGGCAGCGATTTTGTACCGCAGCAGCTTGTAGGCGTCGGCGGCGGTGCGCCGGGGCTTATTCACGCTCTTGGCAGGCGTATGGGGCTGCCGGTTGTAATTCCGCCCGGCGGCATGGTGGCAAACGCCATCGGTGCGGCATTGGCAAGGCCGACAGTGGCGGCAAGCCTGCGCGCCGATACTACCGAAGGTTATTATTTAATTCCGGAAAGCGGCAAACGCGAACGCCTGCCCAAACGCTTTAACATGCAGGCGGCAGAAGAAATTTTAAGCGCCTGGCTGCACGAAAAAGCAGGCGGCTGGCAGATGGAGAGCAGTGAAACCGAAGTTATCAGCCGCGAATATTTCCGCACGGTGCATGGTTATTACGATACCGGCGAAATTATTTATCTGCGCATGCAGCTTAAACCCGGCATTTTATATAAAATTACCGGCAGGGAGGTGGCATTTTGAAACAGGCAAATTTAGGACTGATATTTTTCCCGGCTTTTGACTGGATGATCAGCCCCGGGCATCCGGAGCGCCAGGAAAGGCTGTTATATACGCGCGACCAGCTGACGGAAGAAGGTTTGTTTGACCGCCCGGAAATACGCGAATACCGCCTGCGTATGGCGGAAATTAACGATTTGCAGCGCGCCCACGTCGGCGTGCCTTCGATAGCCAAGCTGATTACGCCTGCACATCTTGCCTCTGCCGGAGGGTGCATGACGGCGGCCGATGCTGTAATGAGCGGCGAAGTTAAGCGTGCGTTTGCGCTTGTTCGCCCGCCGGGACACCACGCTATGCGTATTGTGCATGGCATCCGCGGTTTTTGCACCATTAATATTGAAGCTGTAATGGTGGAATATTTGCGGAGCCGCTACGGCATTAAAAAAATTGCCGTTGTCGATACGGACGTACACCACGGCGACGGCAGCCAGGATATTTTTTACCACGACCCCAACGTGCTTTATATTTCGTTCCATCAGGACGGGCGCACGCTGTACCCGGGCACGGGCTTCCCGGATGAAGCAGGCAGCCCGGCGGCGTGGGGCTATAACATCAACCTGCCGCTTTTACCGGGCAGCGGCGATAAGGAAATACACCGCCTGTTTGACGGGCTGATAAAACCTATTCTTGACGATTTTGAACCGGAACTTATCATTAATTCTGCCGGGCAGGATAACCATTTCAGCGACCCGCTCGCTTCCATGAGCGTTACGGCGCACGGCTATGCGGCACTGGCAGATAAGTTAAAGGCGGATATTGCCGTTTTGGAAGGCGGCTATTCTATCGAAGCGGCGCTGCCCTATGTTAACACCGGCATAATTCTTGCCATGGCAGAAATGGATTACAGCAAAGTTATTGAGCCGGACATCAGCGCCCTGCGCAGACCCGACCCGCGCTGCATGACGCGCGTGGAGCAGCTTATTGAGCAGGTAGGCAACATCTGGCGTACCCGCAGGGAAGTTGGCAGAATGCTGCTTGATAAATGCGGCGGCAAATGGCAGCGGCGCAAGGGAATTTATTATGACGAAGAAGGCATCCGCGAGGAGCAGCTGGAAACGGCGCACTACTGCAAAAACTGCAGCGGTTATATAACTGTTGCCACTAATGCGCGCGGCACCCGTTACGGCGACCAGAGCGCTTATGTGGTGTGCCTTTTGCGCGATACCTGTGAAAACTGTAAAAAAGCGGCTTATGATGACGCACTGCGCGCCAAGCAAAGCTGTGAATATAAATATATTTTATTGCAGCACCCCGATACGGGCGTTGTGGAAACAATTTAACGGAAGATTGGAGTTTATAAAGTGAAAGAAATTGTAATAGCTACAAGCAACCCGGGCAAACTGGAAGAATTTAAGGAAATGTTAAAAGATATGGAGGTTGAACTGCATTACCTTGCAGAGTGGCCCGGCATTGAAGCACCGGAAGAAAACGGGCGCACTTTTGCCGCCAATGCGCGTTTAAAAGCTACGTACTATGCCAAGGCAACCGGCATGACCTGCATTGCCGACGACAGCGGGCTTGAAGTGCAGGCGCTGGACGGCGAACCTGGCGTACGCAGCGCGCGCTACGCCGGTGAGAAGGCAACCGACAAGGAAAACAACGATTTACTTTTGGCAAACATGAAATTGCAGGTTAAACGCACCTGCCGTTTCCGCTGCGCTTTGTGCGTGGCTGATGCCGCAGGCAAGGTGCTTGTGGAAACGGACGGCATCTGCGAAGGTATGCTGCTGCACGAACCCTTGGGCAATAACGGCTTCGGGTATGACCCGCTCTTTTGGTCTACCGAGCTGCACATGGGCCTTGGCGAAGCAACGCCGGAAGAAAAAAATAAAATCAGCCACCGCGGCAAAGCCGTTAAAAAACTGATTGCCAACTGGAAGAAAATAAAATGAAAATAGGTTTAACCGGAGATACCCACGGAAGCATGCAGAACCTGCGCCGCGTTATTGCCGCTGCCCCGCCGGTTGAACAGTGGCTGCATACCGGCGATTATGCGCGTGACAGCCTGTACCTTAAAAGCCAGACCGGGCTTGAAGTAACGGCTGTGTGCGGCAACTGCGACGCTGGCGAAACGGATTTTAACGTAGACGAATTTTTATATTTGCAGGGCTTTAACATCTGGCTGGCTCACGGTCACCGCTATCTGCATGGCGGCAGCCCGCAGGAACTGGTGTGGTGGGCGCACCGCCTGGAGGCGGACATTGTTGTTTTCGGCCATACGCATGTGCCGCTTGTAAAATGGTACGGCGATGTGCTTTTGGTTAACCCCGGCAGCCCTTCGCGCCCGCGCAGCATGGACGGGCCTACCTTTGGCGTGCTGACGCTTAACGAAGGTGAAAAACCGTCCGCAGAAATAATACGCCTTGCAAAGCCGTAAATTAAATGCTTGCTCTTTTAAAAACAAAGTGTATAATATAAATATATAGTATACACTAAATGAAAACAGAGGGGAGTAATTTGTTATGTCTTTTGTAGAAGATGCGCTGAAGTTTCATGCTGAACATAATGGCATGCTTGCTGTGGCAAGCAAGGTGCCGCTTAATAACCGCGAGGATTTGGCGCTGGCTTATACGCCGGGTGTTGCCGAACCCTGCAAAGCCATTAAGGAAAATAAAGAGCTTTCGTTTGAATATACCTGCCGCGGCAATGCTGTTGCCATTGTAAGCGACGGCACGCGCGTGCTGGGGCTTGGCGATATAGGCCCGGAAGCGGCAATGCCTGTTATGGAAGGCAAGGCCGTGCTGTTTAAAACCTTTGGCGATGTTGACGCCATTCCTATATGCATTGACACCAAAGACCCGGAAGAAATTATTGAAACGGTACGCCGTTTGCAGCCGACTTTTGCAGGCATTAATCTTGAAGATTTTTCTTCGCCGAAATGCTATGAAATTGAAGACCGCCTGCGCGAAATCTGCGACATTCCGGTATTCCACGATGACCAGCACGGCACTGCCATTGCGTGCCTTTCTGCCGTAATGGGCGCTTTGCGTTATGTAAAAAAAGATATTAAAGACGTTAAAGTTGTTGTAAACGGCTGCGGCGCTGCCGGTTCTGCCATCGGCAGGCTGTTTGTAAGCATGGGCTTTCCGAATGTAATTATGGTGGAACGTGTGGGCGCTTTGTATAAAGGCATTGATGCCAAGCTGGATAAAATTCAGCGTTACCTTTCGGAGGTTACCAACCCGAACATGGAAAAAGGCACTCTGGCAGAGGTTGCCAAAGGCGCGGATATTCTTGTAGGCGTATCGGGCCCGAACCTGTTTACCAAAGAAATTATCGCCGGCATGGCTGATAAAGCCATTGTTTTTGGGCTTGCCAACCCCGTGCCGGAAACGAGCTACGAAGCCGCCATTGCCGCAGGTGCGGCAGTTGCCGGTACCGGACGCAGTGACAGCCCGAACCAGGTTAACAATGTAACGGTGTTCCCGGGCGTGTTCCGCGGTGCCATTGACGTGCGTGCAAGAGCCATTAACGAAGAAATGAAGGTTGCAGCGGTTTACGCCATTGCTAACCTTATTGACGAAAAAGACCTGCGCGCCGATTACGTTGTGCCGGACGCTTTTGACCCGCGCGTTGCGCCTGCCGTTGCCGCAGCGGTTGCCAAAGCCGCTATGGAAACCGGCGTAGCCCGCGTAAAAGTTGACCCTGAAGTTGTACGCGCCAATGCTTTAAAACGCATTGGCAGATAAGGAGCGGCCATGCGCGAATTAAACGTTAAAGAAATTACGGCAGCCGTTGCCAAACTGTGCTGCGATGCCTGCTACTATCTGCCGCAGGATTTGCTGGAAAAATTTAAAGCCTCCCGCGATACTGAAGAATCGCCGTTAGGCAGGGAGGTTTTGGAAACCATTATTGAAAATGCGGAACTTGCCGCGCGTAAAGATGTGCCCCTGTGCCAGGATACCGGGCTTGCCGTGGTGTTTCTGGAAATAGGGCAGGAAGTGCATTTTACCGGCGGCGCATTAGAAGAAGCCGTTAATGCCGGTGTGGCGGAAGGCTATACCAAGGGCTATCTGCGTAAATCTTCCGTTGATGACCCGCTGTTTGAACGCAAAAACACGCAGGATAACACGCCTGCCATTATTCATACCCGCCTTGTGCCGGGCGATAAAGTAAAAATTACCGTTGCCCCCAAAGGCTGCGGCAGCGAAAACATGGGCGCCATGAAAATGTTAAAGCCCGCCGACGGAGTGCAGGGCGTAATTGATTTTGTGCTTGATACCGTGCGCAAAGCAGGTCCGAACCCCTGCCCGCCGGTAACGGTTGGCATCGGTATCGGCGGCAATATGGAAAAATGCGCGCTTCTGGCCAAATATTCGCTGACGCGCCCTATCGGTGAGCACAACAGTGATGAACGCTATGCAAAGCTTGAAGAAGAACTTTTAGAGCGCATTAATAAAACCGGCATCGGCCCTGCGGGGCTTGGCGGCACAACCACTGCCGCTGCCGTAAATATCGAGTACGCACCGACGCATATCGGCGCGCTGCCGGTGGCCGTAAACCTTAACTGCCACGCTGCACGCCGCGCGTATGCCGTATTGTAAGGGGGCGCAGAAATGACGGACGCAAAAATTAAACACATTACCACGCCCTTAACGGCAGAAACCATAAAAGACCTGCACGCCGGTGACGTTGTGCGTATAACCGGCCCTGTTTACACCGCGCGCGACGCCGCGCACAAACGCATGACGGAAGCAATGGCCGAAGGCAGGCCGCTGCCGTTTGATATTAAGGGGCAGGTTGTTTATTACGTTGGCCCTTCGCCCACCAAACCGGGCGAAATTGTTGGCAGTGCCGGGCCAACCACCAGCGGGCGCATGGATAAATATACACCGGCTCTGATTGCCGAAGGTATGCGCGGCATGATTGGCAAAGGCCTGCGCGGCAAAGAAGTTGTTGAAGCCTGTGTTAAATACGGCGCAGTGTATTTTGTAGCCGTTGGCGGTGCGGCGGCGGTAATTTCTCAGTCCATTAAAGGCGAAGAAATGATTGCCTATGAAGATTTGGGGCCGGAGGCCATCCGCCGTTATGAAGTGGAGGATTTTCCTGCTATTGTGTGCATAGATGCCGAAGGCAACGATTTTTATAAAGTCGGCATTGCCAAATACAGCAAGGAATAACAGTATATTAAACAATAAACCGGCTTTGGCCGGTTTTTGTTTTGCGTAAATTAAGCGCGCCAATAAAATGTTAATTTATTTACAATTTACAGTAAAATTTGCTGCGTGCGCCATAAAGCGTAAACAAAGCTGTAAAAATTGTAAAATTTTGTTGACAATATCTTGCGATTGCTGTATTATAATTTCATCTTAACAAACACACTCTTATCGAGAGCGGTTGAGGGACAGGCCCAATGAAACCCGGCAACCAGGCTGTGCCATGGTGCTAACTCCTGATAGATGAGAGGAAAGTAAAGTATATGCTCTTTCCTCGGAAAGAGTTTTTTTATTGCTTTCGTTATTGCCAGTAAGTAGTGTGTAAAATTTAAAAGGAGAGATGTAAAGATGAAAAAAATCCTGTTAGTCCTTTGCTCCGTTTTGGTGCTGGCTCTTTTAATTGCCGGCTGCGGCGGCAGCGAAACCAAATCCGAAGGCGGCAAAACCGTGCTGAAAGTTGGCGCAACCCCGGTGCCCCATGCAGAACTTTTGAACTTTGTTAAACCGCAGCTTGCCAAAGAAGGCGTTGACCTGCAAATTATCGAATTCAGCGATTATGTAAAACCGAATCTTTCTTTGAACGACAAAGAAATCGACGCTAACTTCTTCCAGCACATTCCGTATCTTGAAGAATTTGCCAAAGAACGCAATATGCCGCTTGTTACCTTAACCAAAGTGCATATCGAGCCTATGGGCATTTATTCCACAAAATACAAATCTCTTGACGAACTGCCGCAGGGCGCAAAAATTGCCATTCCTAACGACCCGACCAACGGCGGCCGCGCACTGATGCTTCTGCAAAGCGCCAACCTTTTAAAACTTAAAGACGGCATAACCATTACCGCAACCCCCGGCGACATTGTAGACAATCCCAAAAACATTGAAATTGTGGAAATCGAGGCAGCTCTGCTGCCGCGTTCCATGAACGATGTTGATTATTCCGTAATCAACTCCAACTTTGCAATGGAAGCAAAACTGAACCCGGTTAAAGATTCTCTCTTTACCGAACCTAAAGAATCTCCGTACGCTAACGTAGTTGCAATCCGCAAAGGCGATGAAAACCGCCCCGAACTGCAAAAACTGGCTAAAGCCCTCACCAGCCCTGAAGTTAAAAAATTCATTGAAGAAACCTACAAAGGCGCTGTTGTACCGGCATTTTAATTGCTGTTAAAACTTTAAAAGTTAATAAGTTAAACCGTACAATAAAAATCCCACGGAATTTTCCGTGGGATTTTTGCGTATATGTGCCCAAGAATGTTTTATGTTATAATAAAAAGTAAGAATAGAATGTTTTGAGCGGTTGAGCAAGAAGGTTATATATTATGAAAACAAACAAAAAACTCTTAAGTTTAATAGTTTTAAGCCTGCTTTTGACAAAGCCGTATAACGTATTTGCGGCTGACGCTGACAGCTTTAGAACGGATGAATATTATGGCATGGATGATGACCCGGTTTCTGCGCAAGCCAATAAAAATGGGGCATTGGATATTATTAACGCTGCCGGTGCTTATGCCAAAGGCTACACCGGCAAAGACGTAACGGTGGGCGTTGCTGACATAGGTACTGTTAATTTCAGCCATCCGGAATTTAGCGGCAAAACCGGCAGCGGCGTAGTGTTTGATGGCTTGGAAAGCTCTGATGTTCCGTTGACATGGGAGGCAATTTACCATCCAACTCCTGTAGCCAGTATAGCGGCAGCAGATAAAAACGGTTTCGGTATGCACGGCGTTGCTTATGATGCTGATATTGCCAGCAGTTCGGTTATGGGGCATTATTACGGCGGTGGAGGCTTTGAATCTAGTAATAGTTTTTATGATAATTATTTAACTAATCCCGATATAAAAATAATCAATAATTCATGGGGAGCTAGTCTCTATTTATTAGATGAAAAAGATTTTAACGAAGGAATAGCGTATTTTCAAAGTGATATAGCTAATTTTGAGATAGAAAAAGCTGTTAATAATGATAAATTGCTGATATTTGCTGCTGGTAACAGTGGGCATTTAACTGCGGCTATTGAAAATAATTTGGATGTTTTAACCGGCGATAAAGCGTTTAATGATAATATCATCACGGTAACGGCAGCCAAGGCAAACAGCTTTACAAAGAATGCTAACGGCGGTTTTGACGTAGAAAGCGACGCCATAGCAATTTGGTCTGACCTTGCCATGTATAACGAAGATACAACTTTAAGCGCGCCGGGGTGGAATATAATTTCTGCTAATGCTGATTTTGCAGAGAGCGGAGAATATTATTCTTATAGTTACGGTACATCTATGGCAGCGCCAATAGTTACTGGCGTAGGCGCGCTTGTGCAGCAGGCGTTTCCGTATTTAAGCGGTAAGCAGATTGGCGATGTGCTTTTAAGTACGGCTAATAGCAATATAACTAATGGCAATGGTTATTTTATAAATTATACTTGGGTATATGATGAAAATAGGCAGATAAATGAGTATTATAACATTCTGCTTACCGGCAATGGGTCCGATTTAGAAAATATCGGTTGGGAAAAACTATATGATTATTTTAAAAATAATAAAGAAACAACAATAAATTACTTTTTTGGGGGATATGAAAGTGACTGGAAAAAGTTTTTTGGTAAAAACGGGGAGATAAAGTCAGCAGATCAGTTTGAAGAAAAATATAAAGATATTCTTAAAGCGGTAGCGAATATAAATGTCTACCAAAACGTTCCCTTGGACGTTATCTTCGGTCAGGGTATAGTAGATGCAGGTAAAGCCGTTAACGGTTTGGGCGCGATAAACGTGCGGCGCTTGGATAAGAGTGATATCAGCAGTGATTATACCGTTGCAGGCGTAAATGGCAAAACTGAACAGGCGTTATACAAAGTCGATACGCAGGGTTATAACTCTGTATGGAGTAATGATATAAGTGAAATCCGCGCCGGGTATATCGCAGCAAACCCTCTTGATAAAGATGATACAACAGGCAGTTATGATGAAACTTCTAATGAATTTGCTGGCTTAACCGATTTGCACGACCGCTGGGTATTTTATACAACTAATAAGTTTGATGATAACCCTGTTGATAGTGAAGATTATAACTGGATGGTTAATCATTATATACAGCAGTACAACAAACAAGTTGCAGAGTCCGAACTTGCTGGTTTACACGCAGGGTTATACAAAACCGGCGAAGGTATTTTAGCGTTGGCTGGCGATAACATCTACAAAGGTGCGAGCATTGCCGCAGGCGGCACCTTGCAGATTGACGGCAGAGTAGCAGGCGATGCGTACAGCGAAGGTACTGGCACCATTGCGGGCAGCGGAACGATTAACGGTAGCTTATACAACAACGGTGCAGTCGAAGCAGGCAGCTGGGACGCTGTAAGTGATAAAGACGGTATAATAACGCTGGATGTTGGCGGCAATTTTATTGGCAACGGCGTAATTGCCGTTAATACGGACGGCAAGAATTATGCCCAAATTGCCGTAACAGGTGATGCCGATGTAAGCGGCATGAGCCTGAAAGCAGGTACTTTTGCCGCGCCGGATTTACAAGGTACAATTTTAACAGTTGACGAAACAACAGGCATTTTAAAAGGTGCAGAAAAATTGAACGGTAGCTTCAGCGGTATGCTAAACGGTGAAGTAAGCGAAGAAAATAATACGCTTATATTAACAACTTCCGTAAGCAACAACGCCGGTATCGACGGCGCACGCTTTAACGCCTTTAACAGCTTATATAACAACTTAACAAAAGCAGAACAGCAAGAAATGCAGCGTTTGTATGCGCTGAATAGCGGCAGCTTAAATAATGCCGTAAACGAACTGAGCCAAAGCGAAAGTATGCACATGGAACTTGCGCGCGATGCTATTAAAAACCGCGACGTACTCCAGGCAGTAAGCCGCCAGCATAATCTTGACCGTGACGAAGGTTTGTGGGCAATCACCGGCAAAAACTGGGGCGAAACGGACGGCGGCATTACCCGCCACAGCTATAACATCACATTAGGCAAAGATTTTTACAATACCGATAACACCTACGCAGGCGCGCTGTTTGCTTACAGTGATAACAGCATCGGCGGTAACAATGCCGACGGTGAATACAAAAACTACAGCCTTGGCATTTATGGCGGCAGCAAAAACAGCCCGGCACGGTAACAGGCTATGTAAGCTACGGCGTGCAGGATAACGAACTTACCCGTCATCTCGGAAGTGCATTCAGCCACAGCGGCATGGGCAGCAAGCTGGAAAGCGATTACAACAGCAGCGTCATCGGCGTAGGTGCAAAATATGCTTATGATTTACACTACGGCAAAGAAGGCTGGCACGTAAGCCCGTATGCAGCACTGGATTATGCACATTACAAACAGGACAGCTTTACAGAAAGCGGCAGCATATATGGAGTGCACAGCGGCGGCTTTAGTGATAACTACTTAACAGGCGAACTCGGCTTTGACTTTAACCGTGAGGAAGACAACGGCAAATACGGCTTCAGCCTGGCGTATAAACGCATATTAGACGGCGATACGCTGGACGCAGATTTTGCCTTTGCCAAAGGCGGCAATAGTTTTGGCGTGCAAAGCATTGACGGCAGCAAAAACCACGTAGTAGCATCGGCGTACATCAGCACCAAGCTGAGTGATAAATGGGAAATAGGCGGCACGCTTTTGCACGACTGGAGCAGTACCGACCGTGACTTAAGCGCGGCAGTAAACCTTAATTATTATTTTTGATTGATAATATATAATTGAAAACATTTAATCAGATGAGCCCTGTGCGGTAAGCATGGGGCTTTTACTTATGTAAATTTAACCCCGGCGTTTTTTGCTGTTTTAAATAAGTGTACAAACACTGATTAAGTTCACTATTTTTATTATATTCTTTACATTTTGAAGATTAATTTGCAAAAGTTCACAAAAACTTACGGATTTTGTTGACAGAAAAGGATTTTGGTGATAAATTTCAAGCTATATTATTATTTTATTTTAAGGGAAAGAGGTAAGTATCATGACAGGATTAATGTTGTTAGGTATCGCATTAGTCGTGTGTGCATGCGGCTATTTTATCTACGGCCGCTGGCTTGTAAGACTGTGGGGCGTAGATCCCAATGCAAGAACACCGGCTTATGTGCATGAGGACGGCAACGACTACGTTCCCTCCTCCAAATTTACGGTTTTTGCGCATCAGTTTTCGTCCATCACTGGCGCAGGCCCTGTAACCGGCCCGATTATTGCTGCTATGTTCGGCTGGGCGCCGGTAATGCTGTGGCTGATGGTTGGCGGCATCTTCTTTGGTGCCGTGCAAGATTTCACTGCGCTGTACGCTTCCGTTAAAAACGAAGGCAAATCCATGGGCATGCTTATTGAACAGTACATCGGCAAAACCGGCAAAAAAATGTTCCTTTTGTTCTCATGGCTGTTTACCCTGCTTGTAACTGCCGCTTTTGCGGATATTGTTGCCAGCACCTTTAACGGCTTTAAGGCAGACGGCGGCCTTGCAACTCCGAATGCAGCTGCGGCATCCATTTCGATGCTGTACATTGTTGTTGCTATTGCCTTCGGCTACTTTTTAAAGAAATGCCCTCTGGCAGAAGGCCCGAAACTGGCAGTTGCCATTGTTTTGATGATAGCCATGCTGTGGGCAGGCATTGAATACCCGCTGTATTACGATAAAACAACCTGGCTTTATGTAGTTTTTGCTTATATGTTTATGGCGGCAGTAATGCCGATGTGGCTTTTAATGGAGCCGCGCGATTATTTAAGCGTATTTTTGCTTTTAGGCATGATTGCCAGCGGCGTTATCGGTGTTATCTTCACCAACCCGTCTATCGAACTGCCGGCGTTTAACGGCTTTGTTGTAAACGGACAGCCGCTGTTCCCGATACTTTTTATCACCATCGCCTGCGGCGCTGTATCGGGCTTCCACAGCCTGGTATCTTCCGGCACTTCTTCCAAAACCGTTTCCAACGAAAAAGACATGCTCTTTATCGGTTACGGTTCAATGCTTATTGAATCCATTCTTGCAGTTGTTTCGCTTATCGTTGTAGGCGCTGCTGCAACCGGCGGCGTAATGCCCAAAGGTACGCCGTTCCAGATTTTTGCCGGTGCCGTTGGCGGCTTTATGGGTATGTTCGGCCTTTCGGCGCACGTTGCCACCTGCGTAATTACCATGTGCGTATCCGCACTTGCGCTTACCACGCTCGATTCCGTTGGGCGTATCGGCCGTATGTGCTTCCAGGAACTTTTCACCTCCGGCAAACCGGAAGAAATGAGCGGTCTGCAGAAAGTTTTAACCAATAAATATTTTGCAACCGTTATTACTCTGTTCTTCGGTTATCTGCTCTGCCTGGGCGGATATATGAATGTATGGCCGCTGTTCGGCGCGGCCAACCAGCTGTGCGCAGCGCTGGTATTCATTTCGCTTTCGGTATTCCTTAAAGTTACCGGCCGCCAGGGCTGGATGCTTTATGTGCCGATGGGCTTTATGTTTGCCGCAACCATGAGCGCGCTTGCCATGAGCATTTACGGCATTGTCAACAAACTCGTTACCGGCGCACCGTTTGGCATGCTTACCGACGGTTTGCAGCTTGTTGTTGCCATTGCCCTTATTATTCTGGCACTTTTAATTGCCACCAACGGGCTTAAAACTTTGTGCGGCAGCAAAGCCGGAAGCAAAAATGAAACCGCAAACGCATAATTAAATGTAAAAATTTTGTGGCGCAGCCTGTAATACGCACGGGCTGTGCCTTTTTATGCGATTATTTTTTTACTGCATACTGTTTTTTTAATCTGAATTGTGTTAGAATTATTACATAGCCATTTTATCTTGGGAGGTAAGAGAATGAAAAAATTATTTAATCTGTTAATGGTAGCCCTGATGGCTGTATGTTTTGCTGTTCCCGCTATGGGCAAAGCCGAAGCCGCTAAAGTTGTAGTACTTCCTCTGGTTAACAACTCCGGTTCCGAAACCGCAGGCCAGATTTATATCAGCGGCGCTATTCAGCTGTTCGATTATCCTGAATACGAACTGCTTGAAAATGACGCTACCAACGATGCTATTGCAGCTGAAAACATTGGTAAAGACGGCGCTTCCAAAGACGCTATGGTACGCATTGCCAAAGCATCCGGTGCAGACCTTGTTGTCGGCATGGTTCTTGATACCTGCGAAGACAACCCGGTATTCCCGAGCGCAGAACGCATTCTGAAACTTGACATCACCGGCAAAACCTATGCTTACAGCGCAGTAAACGGCAAGTTCTATGAACACCGCATTTATGAGGACAAAGAAATCGACGAAACCCTTACCAGCCGCTGGGATTGGGTAAGCGAAGAATTTGGCCGCTGCGTAACCCGCGAAATGAAACGCGTTGACAAAGCATTCATGGAAAACGACTTTTAATTAACGGCTGATATTCGGGCTCCTGCTTTTGGGCAGGGGCCTTTTTATTTTGCAGGTGGAAAAAATTATGTCTATATGGTAAAATTAAATGATAGAGTTAGCTTTATCTTAACGGAATTATTATATAGACAGGAGGATGGCACTTTGAATAATGACATCCATATAGTTTTGGACAGCATTGCTTCCGCAGCGGAAACGCCGCTGGCGCATGACGCACGCTGCCATATTTTGCAGCTTATTTTCCGCCATAAAGCGGTTGAATGGCGCGACGGCGAAAAAACGCCGGAAGAAATGTTTAAAATGGTGAAGGAAAGCGGCGAACTGCCGAAAACTTCGCAGCCGCCGGTTGGCGAGTTTTTGGATTTGTTTACGAGCCTTGCCGAAGAAGGAAAGAAAGTTATAGGTATTTTTGTAGACAGCGTTTTAAGCGGAACTTACCATACCGCCTGCATGGCAGCGCGGCAGGTAATGCAGGAAATTCCCGGTGCCGATATCCGCATTTTCGACAGCCTTACGGCGGCAACGCCCATCAGCGCACTGGCGCTTGATATTTTGAAAAAGGCCGATGAAGGCGCCGGTATGGATGAACTGGAAGCGTTTATTAACGACGCCATTGCACGCACGGAAACCTGTTTTTCGGTAAATACGCTGGAATATTTGCAGAAGGGCGGGCGCATAGGTGCTGTTGGCGCGCTGCTCGGAAGCCTTTTGGGCATACGCCCGGTAATAACTTTGGATAAGGAAGGCAAACTTGTTGTAGCCGCCAAATGCCGTACCCGCAGCAAGGTGCTTAACACAATGCTTGAAATTTCTTCTTCGCACGGAGAGCTTGAAAGAATCTGCATTGCCCATGAAGGCGCGGAAAAAGATGCCGAATATCTTTACGAAGAAATGACTAAGCGTTATCCCGGTGTGCCGGTACTGATGACGGGCATCGGCGCTGTTTTGGCCACCCATTTGGGACCCGGCTGCATTGGGCTTTTTGTACGAACCAAAGAATAAATCCGGCACGGCCGGAAATAAAAAGGCAGGGCTATCTGCCATAATCAAGGAGTGAAGATGAACTTAACACAGACGGCTGTAATTAACGGCCACGATATAAAAAACATGCTGCTGGGCGCTTATGCGGCTTTTGCCGCCGGTTACCGGCAGATTGACGAATTAAACGTGTTCCCGGTGCCTGACGGCGATACTGGGACGAATATGATGCGCACCATGGAAGCGGTGCACCGTGCGCTTTTGCCGCTTGATACGGATTCTGCGGCGGAGGTTGGCGCTGCGGCTGCCAAAAGTGCCATTATGGGCGCGCGCGGCAACAGCGGCGTAATACTTTCGCAGCTTTTGCGCGGCATTGGGCGCGGGCTGGCAGGCAAAGCGCGCGTTACAGGCAACGAGCTGGGCAAGGCCTTTCAGTTTGGCATTTTATATGCCTACCGCAGCGTTGCTAAACCTGTTGAAGGCACCATTTTAACGGTGGCGCGCGGCATAGCCAAAGAGGCTTACCACGCAGTGCGCCGCGGTGAGGACTTTACCGAAATTTTAACCGAAGCCATTGCCGGCGGCAAAAAGGAACTGGCACGCACGCCGGAACTTTTGCCCGCTTTAAAAGCAGCCGGTGTGGTTGATGCCGGCGGCCAGGGCCTGATTGTATTTTTGCAGGGCTGCTTAAACGGCCTTTTGGGCAAAAAGTTGCCGGAGGAAGATGAGCAGCACATATCCGTTAATAAAATTGCCGCCCTGCCGGCAGAAGAAGTTGACTTAACAAATCCGTACTGCACGGAATTTATTGTAAAAAATACGGCAGTGGATGATAAAACCGTGCGCGCGGCGTTAGCGCCATTAGGCAATTCGCTTATTGTAGCTGCAATGGATGATGTGGTAAAAGTGCATATCCATACTGCTAACCCGGACGTTGTTTTGCAGCAGGCACTTGAATGGGGCACGCTGCACGATATTAAAATTGACAACATGGCAGAGCAGCACGAACACCGCGTATTCAGCGCGGCGGCAGTGCAGCAGCCGGCACCCAAAAAAGAAGGCACCGGCCTTGTAAGCGTGGCGGCAGGCAGCGGCATTGCGCAAATTATGCTGGCGCAGGGCGTTGATGAAATCATCAGCGGCGGGCAGAGCATGAACCCGCCTGTGGAAGAATTTGTACACGCCATTGAAAACGGCGCTTACAGCAAATATATTATTCTGCCCAACAATAAAAACATAGTGCTGGCAGCGCAGCAGGCGCAAAAACTGCTTGGCGCAGACCGTGTAAGCTATGTGCCGACCATTAATCTGGCGCAGGGCATTGCCGCCATTCTGGCGTTTGATTCTTCGCAGACGATGGAAGAAAATACTGCCGCCATGACGGAAGCGGCGCAGAGCGCACATTGTGCGGCAGTAAGCATTGCCGTGCGCGACAGCGTTGTTGGCGGGCTGCCCATTATTAAAGGTGATTATATCGGTCTGTTGGAAAATAAAATCGTCTGCACAGGCTCTGGCTTAAACGAAGCGGCCGTAGGCGCGGTGCAGAAAGCCGGTACGGACTGGGAGCTTTTAACACTGTACTATGGCAGCGATATTACCGAAAACGAAGCGCAAAGCGCAGCTGCCGAACTTGAAAAGCTGTGCCCAGGCGCGGAAGTGCAGGTGCTTGAAGGCGCGCAGCCTTTATACCCGCTGATTATAACTTTGGAATAGCATAAAATTAAGGCATGCAGGCCGCATGCCTTTTGTTTTGGAGGGGACTTATGCAGGAAATCATGCTGGCGATTGTCCTCGGCATTGCCGTGGGGCTCGCCAATTTGCTGAGTTATAAAATAAAATTTTATTTGAGTAAACTTTCTACGCTGTGCCTGTGTACTATGTTATTTTGCCTTGGCGCAAAAATCGGCTGTGATGATGCGCTGCTGGCAAAACTGGGCACACTCGGCGTTCAGGCCGGAGCCATTGCTTTTGGCGCGGTGTGCGGCAGCATACTTTTTTTATCTGCCGTAATTAAACTGCTGGCACGCCCGGCAGACACAGAGGAGGGCGAGTAATGCTTAGTGTTGCCGTTTCTCTCGTGGGCGGGCTGCTTTTTGGTTATTTGTTTTTAGATACGGGCGTTAAAGACACGCTGGATTTAATTTTAATGTCGGCGCTGGACGTAATGATTTTTATTGCCGGTATCGAAATCGGCAGCAACCGCGGCATTTTAAAACGCATCTGCAACGTGCACAGCGCGCTGTTGGCGCTTGCCATACCGTTGGCGGTTGCCTGCGGCAGCATTTGCGGCGCACTGCTTTTGGGGCATATCGCCGGGCTGAGCGCGTATGATTCATTGCTTGTCGGCGGCGGGCTTGGGTGGTACAGTTTTTCTTCGGTTGTTATCAGTGCTATGTACAGTACGGAAATTGGTACAGTAGCGTTTTTGGCAAATATGATGCGCGAAATTTCCGGCTTCTTTTTAATACCGCTTTTGGTGCGCGTGCATAAATTTCTGGCGCTTGCCCCCAGCGGCGCGGCTACTATGGACAGCGGGTTGCCGGTAGTAATAAAATATACCAACCTGCATGTCGGTATGTACTCATTCATCAACGGGCTGGTGCTGACGCTGATTGTGCCGGTGCTTATTTCGTGGCTGTTGAGTTTAAAATAAAACAAAACCTGCCTAGCATAGAAATGCGGGCAGGTTATTTTATGTTTGTAACCGATTATACAGTTGTAATTTGTACTGCTCTTTTACATTCGCAAAGTGTTTGCACTGTTTCAGCGATGCAAAAATGCTGCGGCTCCTCCGATTCCGTCCGGGCATTGCACCGGACTCTTGTACAAAGTGCCCTAAATTTAGCCGCCGCAGTTTTTGTATCTTGCTTCACAGTGTAAACACTTTGCTTTGCAGTTTAGTATTTGGAATTTGCGTAAGATTGTTGGGTGAGGCATTTTCCTCACCATAGCATTTGGGTTCCATTTCAAAGGTAAGAGAAGTTACAAAAATATCATTGGAATCATAAGGGGATTTAGTTTTATAAATTCCGTCCGATATTTTTTGAAAATCAGATGTCATATATTTGGGGGGTGTGAAATTTTGAAAATTTTTCATATCGTCTTAACTCCTATAAATTTTTGATTTGGAGCTTTTCTCCACTCCCAGATAAATAAAAAGTTATTATCTAAATGCTGCTGGCACATAGCAATATGGTTTCCGAGTGAAATCAAGATTAGCGGGTTGTTCATCAACTAACTCTCCATTCCACTCAAGTCCGGTTTTGAAAGCGTTTGCAGCAGCCTTTGCTTCCATTTTTGTTAATAGCAACGCCGCATCCCGGTTTATATCTTCCTCACTGCACTTTGACGGACTGCCGTATTTGTCGTAATAATAAGTTGGGCCGCAAAGCCAGTAGACCATTTTAGCAGTAACTATATCACAAGCGGGATTCATTACAATTTGTTCAACTGTAAACATTCCATCATCATAATTATAATCTGCAATCATGTAGTGGAGTTCTTCAGCGGATGTGATATGCGAAAATAATTCTGCAATTTCTTTTTTATAAGCTTCAAAACCTATTTCTCTTTGACGGCAGAATCCTTTGTAAAATTCTTCTTCCTCACAGCCTTCCATTTCATCGTCAAACTCATCTTGTTCCATGTCTAAATAATAGTCATCACCAGCACAAGACGCACGTTCCATAAGAATATCAAGTTCTTTTTTTCTTTCTTCTGACAGCATGATAATATCCTCCTTATCTAATAAATACATTGAATTGAGGTTTATTATTCTAATTATATTTTAACATAAATAATTAAGAAAAAATTTTAATGTGGGATATGAATTATCAAAAATTATTAAATTTACATAGGCATCATAAGGCTGTTATAAAACTAAAATTGGCTTTGTATAAAAAGTAACAGCAGTAAAAACTCACTTAATAAATAATAAACTTAATTATAATTAAAAACGTAAATATAATCATATACAAATAAAACAAAACCTGCCTTGCGCAAAAACGTGGGCAGGTTCTTTTATGTTAGCTGTAAGCAGGATATTTAATTTTTATTGCGTGTGGCGGCTCGTTTCAGGCTTAAGCCGATACGGTTGCGCGCTTCGTCGATGCTGATAATCTCCGCTTCTACAATATCACCGATGGCAACAACGTCAAGCGGATGGCGGAAGCGTTTATCCGACAGTTCGCTGCGGTGCGCAAAGCCGCTGGTTTTAAGGCCGATATCAATAAAAGCGCCAAAGTCTACCACGTTTTGCACGCGCCCTTTAACAATGCTGCCAATGGCAAGGTCACTTAATTTGGCAACGTGTTTGCGTGTTAAGGGCGGCGGTGTGTCTTCGCGCGGGTCGCGCCCGGGGCGTGCCAGTGCTGATAAAATGTCCGTAACGGTGGGCCGCCCGGCATCAAGCGTTTTGGCTATCTGTTCAGCGTCGGCGTTTGCGGCGGCGTGCTGCAATTCTGCGTCGGTGCAGTCCTTTAAGCCAAAGCCCAAAAGTTTAATAATTTCTTCCGTCAGCTTGTAGCTTTCCGGGTGTACGCTGGTGTTGTCAAGCGGGTTTTGCGCGCCTGCAATGCGTAAAAAGCCTGCGCATTGCGTAAAGGCGGCGGGGCCAAGCCTGCTTACTTTTAAAAGTTCTTTGCGGGCGGTAAAGCTGCCGTGCTCATCGCGCCAGGCAATAATGTTTTTGGCAACGGTTGGCGAAACGCCTGCAACATAGCTTAAAAGTGCGGGTGAAGCTGTGTTAAGTTCCACGCCAACGTGGTTAACGCAGCTTTCCACAACACCGGTGAGCGTTTCGGCCAGTTCTTTCTGGTTAACGTCGTGCTGGTACTGCCCTACGCCAATAGCCTTCGGCTCAATTTTTACAAGCTCCGCCAGCGGGTCCTGCACGCGGCGTGCTATGGAAACCGCACCACGCAGCGAAACGTCAAGCTCCGGCAGTTCTTCGCGTGCCAGCTTGGAGGCAGAATACACGGAAGCCCCTGCTTCGCTGACAATGGTGTAGGCAATGTTAAGCCGTTTTTTTTCAATCATCTGTGAGGTAAATTCTTCCGTTTCGTAAGAAGCGGTGCCGTTGCCGATAGCAACAAGCGTTACGCCGTAAGTGTTTACAAGGTTTAAAAAGCCTGCTTCGGCCTGTGCCTTTTGTTTTTCGCTGCCGGTAATGTATAAAGCGTCTGTGGCCAGTGTTTTGCCCTGTGGGCTGATGACGGCCGCTTTGCAGCCGGTGCGGTAGCCGGGGTCAAGCCCAAGCACGGTGTGCCCGGCAACAGGCTGCTGCAATAACAGCTGGCGCAGATTGGCCGCAAAAATGCTGATGGCCTGCTTTTCGGCTTTTTCGGTAAGTTCGTTTCTTATTTCACGCTCCAGCGAAGGAAAAATAAGGCGTTTGTAGCTGTCGGCAAGTGCCGCTGTATACATTTCAGTCCATACGGTGTGCTGCTGTATTTTAAGTTTGCGCGCCAGTTTTTCGGTCATAATTTCGGCGGGGTATTTAAGGCTTACTTTTAAGAGCCCCTTGTTTTCGCCGCGGTTTAGTGCCAAAATGCGGTGCGGCGGCAGGCGGTGTACGGGTTCGGCGTAATCCGCGTACATTAAAAAGTCTTTGGCTTCTTTTTCGTCTGTGCCAAGCGCCGATGCAAGCTCGGCGTTCTTCCATAGTTCGCGGCGTATAAAATCGCGCACGGCGGCGTTATCCGAGATGTTTTCGGCAACAATGTCCATTGCGCCCTGCCATGCTTCTTCGGCGCTGTTTACGCCTTTTTCCGCATCAATATGCAGTGCGGCAAGTTTTTCAAGCGGCAGCGGCGGCTGTACCTGCTGCGTTATAAGTTCTGCCAGCGGTTCCAGCCCTTTTTCGCGGGCTATCTGCGCGCGGGTGCGCTTTTTGGGGCGGTAGGGCAGGTATAAATCTTCAAGCTCCTGCATTTTTACTGCGGCGTCAATCTGCGTTTTAAGTTCCGGCGTCAGTTTTTCCTGCGCTTCAATGGCGGCAAGTATTTCCGCACGGCGTTCTTCCAGCTGGCGCAGGTATTTGGCACGTTCTTCAATGCTGCGCAGCGCTTCTTCGTCCAAAGTGCCGGTGGCTTCTTTGCGGTAGCGCGCAATAAAGGGTATGGTGTTGCCGCCGTCCAAAAGTTCTAGCGCGGCGTGTACCTGCTGCGGTTTTACTTTCAGTTCGGCTGCTATAATTTGTTCAATAGTCATGGCGTACCTCGTTTTACAAAAATAATATTACTACATTCGCCGCAGTTAGGAAAAATCCTTGTAGCGTTTTAGTGAAATATTTTTGTCAACGGATAATGAATATTGACAGAGAAAATCTTATTTAATATAATTATTAAAAAGATTTGTTAAGGCTGCATTGCTTTAAGGGCAATGCCGGAAGGAGGAGCTTATGTTAACTAACAGCGAACTTACTGCTATTTTGCGCGAAAACGGCTATAAAGTTACGCCGCAGCGCCTGGCTGTGTACGAAACGCTGGCAGCAACGCATGAACATCCCAGCGCTGAAATGCTGTACAAAACGCTGCGCCCCAAATATCCTTCCATGAGTTTTGCTACCGTATATAAAACCGTGGAGATATTAAACAGGCTGCATGTCATCCAAATCATCAATACCGGTGAGGACAGCTTCCGCTATGATGCCGACATCAGCGACCATCACCATGTGCAGTGCACCTGCTGCGGCAAGGTAGAGGATTTGTTTAATGTTGATTACAGCGGTATTATGGCACAGGCCGAAAAAGAAAGCGGCTACAAATTAAGCGGGCACCAGTTCTATTTTTACGGAGTCTGCGAAAACTGCCGCAAAAAACACTGAGCGTATGAAAGGGCCCCATTCGGGGTCCTGTTTATTTTTCCGGGAAAATAAAAGTTACAAATATTTAAAAAAATTTACTTTTTTATCAATCTTAAGTGCTTAACTTTTGCTATAATTATAAGGTATAAAAGTAAAAATGGGGAGGATTAACTATGGAACTTACCCAAAGAATTGAACATACATTATTAAAAGCCGAAGCAACCGTTAAAGATATTATGCGCCTTTGCGACGAAGCGCAGAAATACCACCTGTATGCCGTATGCGTAAATCCGTGCTATGTGCCGCTGGCAAAGCATCTTTTGCAGGGCACGGAAGTAAAAGTAGTAACCGTGGTTGGTTTTCCGCTGGGCGCAACTTTCAGCAGCGTTAAAGCGCTGGAAGCCAAAACGGCAATGGAAGAACATGCCGATGAAATTGATATGGTTATGAATGTTTCGGCCTTTAAAACAGGCGATTATGCTGCCGTAACGGAAGATATCCGCCGCGTGGTGGAAGCAGCGGCGCCCTGCCCGGTAAAGGTAATTATTGAAGCAGCCTGCCTTACGCCGCGTGAAAAACGCACTGCCTGCCGCATTATTGCCGATGGGGGCGCAAAATTTGTAAAAACCTCCACCGGTTTCGGCAAAGGCGGCGCAACTGTGGAAGATGTAAAACTTTTGCACGAAGAAGCAGGCAAGTATGGTTTAAAGGTTAAAGCCGCAGGCGGAATCCGCGATGCGGAAACTGCCAAAGCCATGGTTGAAGCAGGCGCCGACCGCATAGGAACCAGCGCAGGCGCAGCCATTGCCGCAGGTGAAGCATGACGGGCGAGTTTAAAATTTCCGTGCTGGCCAGCGGCAGCAAAGGCAATGCCACCATTATTACAGCGGGCGGCAAAAACTTTTTGATAGATGCCGGTATCAGCTGCCGTCAGCTTACGCAGCGCATAAAAGAAACCGGCATGCAGCCGGAGGATTTGGACGGCGTGCTTTTGACGCACGAACACCGCGACCATATCAGCGGCCTGCCGGTATTCAGCCGTAAATACCGCTTGCCGGTGTTTGCCAACGAGCCAACCTGGCGCAGTTTGCCGCAGCGCAGCGAAATGGAACGCAGCTGCTGCCGTCTGCTGCCAAAATGCCTGGAAACGGAAGGGCTGAAAATTGAAAACTTTGCCGTTCCGCATGACGCGGCAGGTGCCGTAGGCTATGTGTTCAGCTATGCCGGTGCGCGCTGCGTGTATCTTACGGATGTTGGCTTTATTACGGAAGAAATTAAAAATAACGTAGCCGGTGCGGACACACTGGTGCTTGAAGCAAACCACGATGAAGAAATGCTGAAAAAAGGCATTTACCCATATGCTCTAAAGCAGCGCATTCTGGGCACGCGCGGGCATTTATCCAACAAAGCCGCAGGCTGGCTGCTTTCGCAGATGGAGCGGCTGCCAGGTGAAGTAATACTGGCGCATCTCAGCCAGGAAAACAACACGCCGGAGCTTGCGCTTAAAACGGTGCGCGGAATTTTGGATGCAGGAGAAACCGGCGGGGATACGCAAATATATGTAGCCTCGCAGGATGAAATAGTAAAAAATTATTGAGGGGTGTAAAAAATGCAGAAAACATTGCTTAAAAAATCAATGAATTTATTTTTGTGCGGCATATTAAGCACGGCCGTGCTGTTGGGCGGCTGCGGCATCGGCAATACTGCCAATACGCAGAAAGAAGAACAGCCTGCCGCCGCAGTTCAGCAGGAAGTAAAGCTTTCCGGCGCGCGCAACACGCCGGTGGTGGTAGCGGCACAAAAAGTTGGCCCTGCAGTTGTAGGCATAACCAACAAAGCTTATGTGCGCGACTTTTTTAACCGCGTACAGCTTACCGAGCGCGGCACAGGCAGCGGCGTTATTTACGACAAAAGCGGACTGATTGCCACCAACAACCACGTTGTGGAAGGTGCGCAGGAAATTATCGTGAGCCTGACGGACGGGCGCAGTGTTAAAGGCAGGGTGCTTGGCGCAGATGCCGCAACAGACCTTGCCGTTGTTAAAATTGATGTTGATGAAGATTTGCCGGTAGCCAAATTCGGCGATTCTTCCACCTTGCAGGTTGGCGAACCCGCCATTGCCATTGGCAACCCGCTGGGATTGGAATTCCGCGGCAGCGTAACGGTTGGCGTTATCAGCGCGTTAAACCGCTCTATCGAACTGGGTGACCGCAAGTTTAACCTTATTCAGACTGATGCCGCCATTAACCCCGGTAACTCCGGCGGCGCGCTTGTTAATGCCGATGGCGAGGTTGTAGGCATTAACTCTGCCAAAGTAGCGGTAAGCGGCGTTGAAGGCATTGGTTTTGCCATCCCGGTAAACTCTGCTAAACCTATTTTGGACGAGCTTGCCCAGCACGGACGCATTGCGCGCCCCTATATCGGCGCCAGCCTTATTGATAAAGATATTTCCGCACGTTATGGCTTTGACCTTGATTTGCACGGCGGCATTTTTGTAATGAAAATTGTTACCGGCGGCCCGGTTTATAACGCAGGCATGCGCCCCGGCGACATTATTTTAACCTTTGATGGCGCTAAAGTGGAAACCGTGCCTGAATTGCGCACCAAACTTGCAGAAAAGAAAGTTGGCGACACCGTTGCCATTGTTGTGCTGCGTGCAGGCATTGAACGCACCTTGCAGGTAACTTTGCAGGAAATGCCGGAGGGAAACTGATATGAAAATCAGCCTCGTCTGCGTAGGTAAAATTAAGGAAAAATACCTTACCGAAGGCATTGCCGAGTTTACCAAACGCCTGACGCCGTACTGCAAGCTGGAAACCATTGCCATTGGCGAAGAAAAAATGCCGGATAATCCTTCAGCTGCCGAAAAAGAGCAGGTGCTGGCTAAAGAAACTGAGCGTTTGATAAACGCCATACCGGCAAGCGCTTATGTGCTGCTTTTGGATTTGCAGGGCAAGGAAATAACCTCGCCGCAGCTGGCGGAACTGTTTGACGGCTGGGCGCTGGCGGGCAAAAGCCATATAGCCTTTGTTATTGGCGGTGCGTTTGGCTACACGGACGCTTTGCGCAGGCGCGCAGATATGCGCTGGAGCTTTTCCAAGCTGACTTTTACGCACCAGATGATACGCCTTTTATTGGTAGAACAAATTTACCGCGCTTTTAAAATAAGCCGCGGGGAAAAGTATCATTGGTGAAAGTAAGTTAATAAAAATTAAAAGCCGCAGTTCAAAGTGAACTGCGGCTTTTTGCCTTAAAGTAATATAAGTATATTTTTCCACACTTTTCTCCGTTTAAATTTATATGAAATTAAAAACTCAATACACTAAAACGCCGATAATACCGCTGATGAGCATAAGGCTGATTGCACCGACTTTGCGGTAGTAGTGCAGGTAAAACAGTACGGCAAGCACAGGTATGCCAATGGGGTTAAAGGTGCTACTTTCGCTGGTTGCATTGTCTATCGGGAAAACGGTAATATCTAAAAAGAAAATTACCGCCGTAATCATAAAGGCAATAACTGCCGGGCGGATGCCGCACAGCGCTTCTTTAACAAGGCGCGACTGGCTGAATTTTTCCAGCGAGCGGGCAACAAAATAAACTATAATAAACGAAGGCAGCGATACGCCGAGCGTTGCAATAAATGACCCCATAAACGCCGGTACAAAATCAGGACCGCAAACGCGCGCTCCAACATAGGTTGCGGTGTTTACGGCAATCGGCCCCGGCGTCATCTGCGAAATAGTAATAATACGTGCGTATTCTGCTGCCGGAATCCACCCGTGCGCTAAAACCTCCTGCTGAATGACGCTGACCATGGCAAGGCCGCCGCCGAAGGAGAACAGGCCGATTTTAAAGAACACAAAAAACAAATCCCAGTAAATGCCCATTATTCAGCCCTCCTTCCCAAAAGGCGGTACGCGGCAATGGCGTACAGCGCCGCCGCGATAACGGTGGATGCAATGCCAAAGCCCAAAACGTAAATTTCCGCAACGGAAATTAAAAGTATAGCCCACCCAAGTTTGTTGCTGACGGAGGAAGCAAACATTTTTTTTGTGGCAACTACCAAAAGCACGGTAATAGCGGCGTTAACACCGGCGAAAAATTTTAAAATATAGGTGTTGCTGTCCAGTCCGCTGGAAGCAAACAGCATGGCAATGGCAAAAATAATTAAAAATGAAGGCAGCACTACGCCGATTGTGCAGACGAGTGCGCCCATAATTCCTGCAAGGCGGTAGCCTAAAAATGTGGCGGAGTTAACGGCAATAACGCCCGGCAGCGATTGTGCAATCGCCAGCACGTCGGTAATATCCTTATCGTCAATCCAGCCCTGGCGTTCAACAAATTCGTCGCGGATTAAGGGAATCATGGCAAGGCCGCCGCCGATAGTGAACAGCCCTATTTTAAAAAACACATTGAACATGTGAAGGTAACTTACTTGTTTTTGCTGCATATCAACACTTCTTTCCCAAAACATAATTAACAGGTGATAAATATATTATCTCCTAAATATGCAGGCTTGGCAAGTTAAATTGTGGATATGTTATTGTTTATGTCATTTAGTTTTAATTTGCGTTTCCTCTTTGTATTTACGTTAATATTTTTTAATTTACTTTTTTACACATCTTCATTCTTTTGAGTGACCAAAAGAACGAAGCAAGAAAAGTCATGCGGCGAACAAAAATTTACAGATTTTGTTGCTAAAGCAAAAATCTGCATGCGGTACGCCGAAACCAATAAAAATTCCCACGAAACTCGCTGCGCTCAAACATCGGGAAATTTTTATTGGTTTTCAGTAAATACCGCTAAATTTTTAATGCCGCGCTCTGGCGTAAATCTTACTTCTCAAATGCTTATTATAAAAATACAATTTATAATTTTGTATTCTTAAAAATTTCGGCAACATTGCTATTGTTCATAACAATTTACTTAAAGTGCGAATTTGGGCGAAGCGCGACATTCAAAGAATAGGCAAACTTATAATTAAAGTACTTGCAGCGTTTGCCGAGGACTGTTTGAGTTTGCGTAGCAAACGAGTTCCGCAGGAGCTGCAAGTGCCAGCTTATTTACTGCTTTTGCCGTTTATTTTTTGTTGGAGCGAAACTTTCTTGGTTCGTTCTTTGGTTACAAAGAATGAACATGAGTAATAGAGTAAATTAGTATATAATAAAGTAAATTCAAAGATGTAAAGTAAGAAATAGCACTCTATTGTTTGACAATAATTAAAAATCAATTATAATATAAAGAAAGAGGGATAATCCGGTAGTCGCGTGTCGGTTCTCTCCTCGAAAGTTAACAACTGTTGAAAGAAAGACCGGCTTCGACCATAGCTGGTCTTATTTCATTTTACGCTGTTATTTGCGTATCGAAATAATGATAGCAACGAGCGTTCCAAAAGCAATCATTAAAGAAAGCGATTCGTATGTTGTCATTGCTATCACCTCCCTGAAAGAAGGAGGAACCAACCTATCGGATTATCCCATGCAAAATAGTATAGCAGATGAATATGTAAAAATAAACCCCTGAAAAAATTTTTTCAGGGGTTTGCGTGTCTTAATATTTTTGTATTTCTATATCCACCGATGTGCGCCATTTCAGCACAAGCGCAACGATAAGGCTTAACACAAATGCCGCTGCAAAAACATACAGCGTTGCCGTGTAGCCGCTGGTGGTTTCGCGCATGTAGGATAACAGCAGCGGCCCGGCAATGCCTGCCAGCCCCCACGCCGTTAAAATTTTACCGTGGATGGCGCTTAATTCTTTCGTCCCGAACAAATCGCTTAAATACGCCGGCATGCACGAAAAGCCGCCGCCGTAGCAGGAAATAATTACAAATACCAAAATCTGGAACAGCAGGGCATTAGCTGTTTGCGCCAGCAGGTAAAAAGCCGCTATTTCAATAATGAAAAACAAAACATATACGCTGCGCCTGCCGATATAATCGGAAACAGTGGACCAGGCAATGCGCCCGCCGCCGTTAATCAGCCCGATAATTCCCACCATGGAGGCAGCTGCTTCCGGCGTCATGCCAGCAACTTCCTGCGCCATGGGCGAAGCAACTGCCAAAAGCCCGATGCCGCAGGTGATGTTGGTAAAGAATATCCACCACAGTGCGTAAAACTGCCAGGTTTTAAGCGCCTGCGCAGCAGTATAGCTTTTGGGCTGCAAAAGTGTGGTGTAGCCGCTTTTTGCTTGCTGCTCCTGCGGCTGTGTTTTGGGCGGCTCTAAGTACGAGGCGGAAAGCACCATAATTACCATGTAGGCTGCGCCCAGAATAATAAAGTTTTGCATAAGTCCGTAAGCCGCAACAAGGTGCTGCATTAACGGTCCGGCAATTAAACTTGCAAAGCCAAAGCCCATAATTGCAAGCCCGGTGGCAAAGCCGCGGTTATTGGGAAACCATTTAACCAAAGTTGATACCGGCGTTATATAGCCAACACCCAGCCCGATGCCGCCGATAAAACCGTAAAACAAATACAGCAGCGCAAGGCTTTTTAAATGTACGGCAAGGGCAGTGCCAATCATGCCGGTGCCAAAAAACAGCGCGCTGGTAAACCCGCTTCTGCGCGGGCCGTGTTTTTCTACAAAGCCGCCTAAAAATCCGGCGGAAAGCCCTAAAAACAAAATTGCAATGGAAAAAGCCCATGTTGTTTCCTGCAAGGTAAAGCCAAGTTCCGCCATAATGGGGCGGGTAAGTACGCTCCATGCATAAACGCTGCCGATGGAAATGTGGATGCCTACTGCTGCCAGTGCGATAAGCCATCTGTTTTTCATGATAAAATCTCCTTTACTGTGCAACGAAGGAGAGAAACATCCAGACAAAAAAGCCGTCCGGGCATTTCTCTCTGCCCAGACGGCCGGCTAATCTTACAGCAGCGCGGTCCACGTGGTTAGTTCCACTTATATCCGTCAGTTCCGCGTCGCCTATGCAATTGAATAAATTAATTATATCAGCCACGGCTTTTTTGTCAAGCAAATCTGCTCATAAGCCGGGCGATTTTGTTTTTGGAGCTGATTTGTGTTAAGATATAAACATACTTGTGAGCGAGGTAAGATTATGATTTTAAGTGCAGAAAATTTGGGCCATAGCTATGGCGTAAGAACTTTGTTTAAAAATATCAGTTTTAATATAGAAGAAGGCGACAAAATAGGGGTTATCGGCGTTAACGGCACGGGCAAAAGCACGCTGCTGCGCGATATAGCCACCGGCGAACCAAGCGAAGGCAAGATTACCAAAAACGGTACCTGCGTAATTGAATATTTGCCGCAGGACCCTGCTTTTGACCCTGACGCAACGGTGCTGGAGCAGGTATTCAGGGGCGAATCGCCGCAGCTTGACGTTGTACGCCGTTATGAAGAAGCAGTGCAGCAGGCAGAGGCAGAGCCGGAAAACAAAGCCGCGCGCCAGAAGCTGCTGGCCCTGCAGCAGGAGATGGACAGCAAATTTGCGTGGCAGATGGAAAGCGAAGCCAAAGCAGTTTTGGATAAACTTGGCATTACTGATTTGCAGCAGCCGATGAAAGAACTAAGTGGCGGGCAGCGCAAGCGCGTGGCTTTGGCTGGTGTTTTGGTGCGCCCCAGCGACCTTTTGATTTTGGATGAACCTACCAACCACATGGACAACGAAACCGTTGCCTGGCTGGAAGAAGTTTTGCAGAAACGCAAGGGTGCGCTTTTGATGGTTACGCACGACCGCTATTTTTTTGACCGCGTTGTAAACCGTACTTTGGAAATTGACGGCGGCGAGGGCTATTTATATACCGGCAATTACAGTTTGTTTTTACAAAAGCGCGAAGAACGCCGCATTGCAGCAGCTGGGGCAGCGCAGCGCCTGCGCAACGTGTACAGGCGCGAACTGGCGTGGATAAGCCGCGGGGCGGAAGCACGCCGCACCAAAAGCAAAGAGCGCATTGAGCGTTTTAATGAATTGAAAAAAGAAGTAAATAACATAAAAACCGAGCAGCAGCTGGAAATTTCTTCCGTTGGCTCGCGTCTTGGTAAAACCATTATTGAGTGCGAGCACATCGGGCTGGAGTACGGCGGCAAAACATATATTAACGATTTTAACTACGTACTGCTACGCAATGACCGCATTGGCATTGTTGGCCCTAACGGCAGCGGCAAGAGCAGCTTGATGGATATTATCGCCGGGAGGCTTGCACCGACACGCGGCACCGTTAAGGTTGGGCAAACCGTAAAAATAGGTTATTTTGCCCAGCACAGCGAGTTTAAGGATGCTGACTGCCGCGTTTTGGAATACATTAAAAATGTGAGCGATTACATTGAAACCGCCGACGGTACGCGCATAACTGCGGCGCAGATGCTGGAACGCTTCCTGTTCCCGCCTGAGCTGCAATGGGTGCCGGTAAGCAAATTAAGCGGCGGCGAAAAGCGCCGTTTGTACCTTTTGAGCGTTTTAATGAGCGCGCCTAACGTGCTTATACTCGACGAACCTACCAATGACCTCGACATACCGACGCTTTCGGTATTGGAGGACTACCTTGATACCTTTAACGGTGCAGTTATTGCCGTATCGCACGACCGCTATTTTTTAGACAGGTTTGCCGGTAAAATTTTTGCTTTTATGGGCGGCGGTGAAGTGCGCCAGTTTATTGGCGATTACAGCCGTTACGAACAGGCCCGCGCCGAAGCGCAGAACCTTGCACGCCAGCAGGAACGCGCACAGAGCACTGTTAAACCGCAGCAGCGCGAGGAAAAGCAGCGCGCACCCAAAATGACTTATAAGGAAAAGCTGGAATACGAGCAGATAGAGCAGGTTATTGCACAGGCAGAAGCGGAACTGAAAATGACGGAAATGGAAATTAACGCCTGCGGCACGGACTTTGTAAAACTTACGGAGCTTACTGCCAAGCAGCAGGAGCTTACGCAGCGCATCAGCGATTTAACCGACCGCTGGGCGTATCTTGAAGAACTGGCCGAAGCGGAAGCGGCAAAATAGAAAGGAAGTTTATGTTAGGCAAAAAGAATGCAGTGCGCCTTAGGCGGCTGCTGGACGTAATGATACCCATTTTAATAACGCAGACGGCCATTATGGCAATGAATTTCTGTGATTCGGCCATGAGCGGTCATGCCGGTGCGGTACACCTTGCGGGCACTGCTATCGGCGGCAATTTGTGGATGCCGGTTATGGCGTCGCTGAACGGCATTTTGCTTGGCTCCATGCCGATAATTGCCCATCTTTTGGGCAGAGGCGAGCGGCAGAATATCGGCAGGGTAGTGCGCCATACCATGCTGCTGGCAACGGCGTTTTCACTGCTGCTGCTGGTTGCAGGCGTGCTGTTTTTAGACAGGCTGCTGGGAACCTTTGGGCTTGAGCCGCAGGTTCACTATATTGCCAAAATGTATATCGCCGCTATCGGCGTGGGCGTGCTGCCGTTCTTTTTATCCACTGCGCTGCGTGCACTGGTAGATACCAGCGGCTACACGGGCATTACTATGAAAATTTACCTTTTGGCGCTGCCGGTAAACGCATTTTTAAACTACTGCCTTATTTTCGGCAAATTCGGCGCTCCGGCGCTGGGCGGCATTGGCGCGGGCCTTGCAACAGGCATTACCTACTGGCTGGAATTTTTTATCTTCGTGTGGGTTGTGCATAAGCTGCCGGCATTTGCGCCCCTGCGTATTTTTACCGGCAAGTTTAAGTTTGATATGGCGCAGCTGCGCGAAAACCTGTCGCTTGGCGTGCCCATGGGGATGGCAATTTTTATGGAAGCGAGCATTTTCGGCGTTATAGCCATTTTTATTGCCAAGTTCGGCACGGTTATTATTGCTGCGCATCAGGCGGCAATGAGTTTTACTTCGCTGCTTTACATGGTGCCGCTCAGTTTTTCCATGTCGCTGACCATTGTTGTAGGTGTTGAAGCCGGTGCCCGCCGTTTCGGCGAAGCGCTGCGCTACAGTTTGCTCGGCATTGCCTGCAATATTACGGTTGCAGTGCTGCTTACTGTTTTTGTATTGTTCGACCGTGAATTTATTGCCGGGCTGTACACTTCGGAGCCTGTAATTATCAGACAGACCATTGGCTTTTTGTTCTACGCCATGTTCTTTCAGGTTATGGACGCTACCGCTGCACCGATACAGGGCATTTTGCGCGGCTATAAAGATGTTAAGGCAACCTTTTGGGCGGGGCTGGCAGCCTACTGGCTGATTTGCCTGCCGCTCGGCTGCTACTTTGATTACTGTTTAAACCTCGGCCCTTCTTCCTACTGGCTGAGCCTTGACTTTGGGCTGCTGTGCGCCGTACTGTTTTTAGGCGGCAGGTTTGTGTATTTACAGCGAAAAATAAGACGCGACGGCGGATTGTGAATTTTGGGTAGAGGCTTTGTATTAAGTTAGTGCTTTTAATTTACTTTAGTGTTCATTTTGTTTGCGTTTTTGTATGAAGAATAGTGCTTTTTAATTTTTACTTTTCTATTCATGCCGATTCTTTTGAGCGACCAAAAGAACCGGCGAAGAAAAGTCGCGCGGCTAGTCGGATTTTTTTCTGCAAGCATGTTTGCCTAAAAACGGCAAAAATTGCGGAACTCGCTGCGCTCAAACACCTTATTTTTGCCGTTTTTCTTAGCAAATCTTGCTAAAATCCGATGCCGCGTACTGCCGTGTGTAGCACTTTATTGCTTTTTACTAAAAGGTAAACTCACATCGTAGAATAACAGGCTGCTGAAAAATTTGGAATAGTGTAATTAAAATGAAAAAGTTGCCAAAGTACGAATTTGGGCGGAGCCGCGACTTTCAAAAAATCAGCGTAGGCTTAAAATAAAAAGGCACTTGTAGCATTCGCTGCAGGGTGTTTGAGCTTGCGTAGCAAGCGAGTTCCCGCAGGCGCTACAAGTGGCATGCTTCTTTGATACGGAGCGGTTAAATTTTTTGAGGAGCGAAGGCTTTTTGGTTACTTTTTAGCCTATAAAAAGTAACATGAATGAGAAAGAATGAGTTAAAAGTAGTAAAGTAACTACAAAGACGAATACTTTTAAGGAGAAAAAAGTGGACTTTTATATCCAGGGCCTAACCTTAGGCCTCGCCTACGTCGCCCCTATTGGCATGCAGAACCTGTTTGTTATTAACAGCGCGCTTACGCAGCCGCGCTGGCGGGCGCTTTTAACAGCGCTTATCGTCATCTTTTTTGACATTACTCTTGCCATGGCGTGCTTTTTCGGCATCGGGCTGATAATGCAAAAATACGCCGCCGTGCAAATGGCGATGTTGTTTATTGGCGGGCTGGTTGTAGCCTACATCGGCTGGGGTCTGTTAAAAAGCAGCGTAAGGCAAATTGGCAGCGCGCAGCAAATGCCGCTTGGCAAAACCGTGTGGGCGGCTTGTGTGGTAACGTGGTTCAACGCGCAGGCCGTTATCGACGGCACTATGCTTTTGGGCGCGTTTAAAGCGACTATGAACCACGCGCAGTCGCTGCACTTTTTATTCGGCGTTATCTCCGCCTCCTGCCTGTGGTTTATAAGCCTGGCACTTATCGTGTCGCTGGCAGGCAGTTTAATAACCCCGCGCACGCTAAACCTCATCAACAAAATCTGCGGAACAGTAATCATCATTTATGACATAAAACTTTTCTGGCATTTTGCTGAGATGGTGTAAAAAATAAAAGCACAACATTTTTAAATAATGTTGTGCTTTTGTGTATTTGTTTGCTTTAAACGAATTGTTGGCTAAAAATAAACTGTTTTACAAAACATATTTTTGCGTTATAATTTTATACTTGATTTAGCCGATGGGTTGGCTCCTCCGAAACGGAGGTGATAGCATGACAGTTTACGAATCCTTATCGTTAATGGTAGCTTTCGGTACTTTGATTGCTATTATCTTGTCTAAAAAGTAATTAACTTTTAAGACATAAAAAGAAGCCACATATTGGTGAACTGCACCCCAAAAGTTAGACAAAAACTTTTGGAGGTGCAGTTTTTTCATGACCAAATACTCAGACGAATTCAAAATCAAAGCAGTACAAATGGTTTTAGACGGTAATACCGTAAAATATGTTTGCAGAATGTTGGCAATACCAGACAGCCGTCCCTTACATGACTGGCTCGCCCATTACAACCACGGCGGCTTTAACCAGCTCCTTCATAAAAAAACCGTTCATATTCCCCAGATTTTAAACAAAAAGTCCTTGAGCATCTTTGGCAGCATGGGTTATCATTAAGAGAAACGGCAGACCTTTTTGCTATCCTTAATTCTTCTGTTATCTGCCAGTGGCAAAAAAAATACCTTGCCTACGGTAAATCAGGGCTGCTGCCTAAAAAGAAAGGCAGGCCGTCAATGAAATATAAACCTA
>ERZ827423.832-NODE-832-length-34938-cov-4.558496_pt1 | contig 34938 bp, 36 predicted proteins | sample MGYA00519775_ERZ827423 | MGnify/ENA primary metagenome ERZ827423 (study PRJEB31778, sample SAMEA3449296) | human gut metagenome | biome: human gut; feature: human-associated habitat; material: faeces | place: United Kingdom | collected 2010/2012 ... | reverse complement strand
CGGTGGTTCTGCACCACATCCAGAATACGCTCATTGGACAGCCGCTGCTTTGCTGCCTTTCTGCGTTCCAGCGTGGAGGAAAGGTGCAGACACAGACCGTAGAAAGTGGATTCCGGGTACACTCGGTTGAACTGGCGAGAGGTCTGTTTGAGCAGTGCATCCACACCATCCACGATGCGCCGATCCATCACCTTATACAACGATTCACGATTGACCTTGCTCTGGGGCATCCGGCTGGTGAACTGCTTCATATCGTATTCCAGTTCGGCGTTGATGATGCGGCTGATGTCCTCTTCGCCGATGCCGCGCTGCCGCAGCTCGTCGCCCTTGCGGTCGATGATGTCATAGACCGAATCGCTGAGCGGTGGGTGCCCGAACTCTGGCATCTGCTGGCCGGCATCGCAGTTTTCCTTGTGCATACTGTCCGCCGAGAAGGTATAGGCATAGCCCTGTGGGATCAGTTCTTCCAGCTGCTTGCGGTAGGTCTTGTAGTACAGCAGGCCTCGCTGCACGCCGCTGGGAAAATCGTTGAGGTAAAGCGGCAGTTCTTCCTTTTCGTCTGCATGAAAGGCCCGCAGGTAGGCATTGGCGCAGCCCAAACGGATATCGTTTTTGAATTGTTTTACGTTATTTTCGCACCGATACAGGCACAGGCAGTGCAGTAGTTCAGCGTTCACTCGCACAGTGCGCTTCATTCGCACAGCCTCATTGATCAGGAACTGCTGCACCAGCGCAAAACGTTCCCCCAGCTGCCAGTTTTGCAGCGGCTGCAATTCGATCCGGGCGGAAAAGCGAGCCGTGTAGGCATCCTTGACCGAAGCACGGGCTTTATCCTGCAGGGAACACACCAGAATGATATCTCGCAGCACAGCATCGTCATTCTCGATCAGATCGAGCAAATGTTCCCGGCAGCCCACCGGCAGATATTCGACGTTATCCAGAAACAGCATCCCACCCTTGGCCTTTTCCAGTGCTTCGCCTGCACCAAACAGGCGGCTGTATGCTTTTTCCTCCTGATCGTCATAATAGTGGCAGCTGAATCGTTCAAAGGGCGCACCCATCGGGAGCACCTTGTTCTCGCAAGCGAACTGGTACATCAGGTAGCCAAATGTAGTCTTACCTGAACCGGAAGGGCCTTCGATCAGGGTATTCAGGCTGTGATCCGGGTAAAGAATCGCTGCCTTTGCCATCTGAATCATGGGCCTCAAACTGCCCTCGCAACTGTCCAGTATCTTGAAGCAGGAAGTCTCGCCCCTCGGTGCATCCCCTGCCATCAGCGGCCGGTAGTGCACCGGACGCCCCGGCAGCTTTTCCATCTTCCCATCTGCCACCAGCTCGTTGAGCAGAGTGCTCAGGTTAGAGCGCTGCATTTGCAGCTGTTCTGCCAGTTCCTGTGTGGTCACGCCAACTTCCCGTTTTTCCGGAGCAGCGGCCGCCAGCCGCTGCACACAGGAAACCACTTCCTCTTTCTTGGTCATACGCCGCTCCATTCCCATAGTGTATAAAAGTGTATACACACAGCATAGCATGCCTGCCTCCATTTCGTCAAGTAATTTTAATTGGCCTTTTATCCTTCGTGAAACCTAACAGGGGCAAATACCGTTTCGTTCTGGCCCTGCGGGGCTGAACATTTTGGCTTTCAGCCGTTACATAACCGACTAGCATGACCTTCCAGAAAAAGCGAAGGCAGGGCTGGTTTGTTCTGTGACGGCTTTTTTGTTTCCGTTTTGCCTGTTGCACCTTGAAAACCGCATGACCGTCTGCATGGGATACACGGCGATGACCCCGCAAGGGAGAGCCGGAAAACGCCGCCGGAAGGGGGCAGGAAATCCATGCAGGGAGAACGGCAGAACGTTGATTCCCCAGTTACGGAAAACGATGTACTCAAAATGAGCACATCGTTTTCCGTAACGCCAACGAAAGGATGGAATGCCTATGAGTAATGTTACCCCTGCATGGTTCAAGAAAGGCTTTTTCAACGAATCCCTGTTCTGTGACGATTTTCTGAGCACCCACCAACTGCTTTACTCGAATGGCGCATTTTTCACCCCGGACGGCAGAATGGTGGACCCCATGCCCCTGCGGTGTGAGATCTTCGAGATGATGCGTGAATACGTTGGGGCAAACCTTGCCAAGAAGGTCACCAATGTGGTGGACGTGCTGAAACTGGCGGCACAGGTGGAGGACTTCCCGCCCGTCACCGACCGTATCGCGCTGGCAAACGGCACCCTGTATCTGGACGGCACCTTTCAGGAGGGTAAGCCGGAGATCGTCCGCAACCGGCTCCCGGTCAGGTATGACCCGAAAGCTCCACAGCCCACCCATTGGCTGCGGTTTCTGTCCGACCTGCTCTACCCGGAGGACATTCCCACGGTGCAGGAGTTCATCGGCTACTGCCTGATCCCCAGCAACAAGGGCCAGCGCATGATGGTCATCAAGGGCAACGGCGGCGAGGGCAAGTCGCAGATCGGCACCGTCCTGTCCCATCTGTTTGGCTGCAATGCCAAGGACGGCAGCGTGGGCAAGGTGTCCGAAAACCGCTTTGCCCGCGCCGATCTGGAGCACATCCATCTGCTGATCGACGATGACATGCGCATGGAAGCCCTGCGTCAGACCAACTACGTCAAGTCGCTGGTCACCGCGCAGGGGCGCATGGATCTGGAAAAGAAGGGCAGGCAAAGCTATCAGGGCTGGATGTTCGCCCGGCTGCTGGCGTTTTCCAACGGCGACCTGCAATCCCTCTACGACCGTAGCAACGGCTTCTATCGCCGCCAGCTGATTCTGACCACTAGGGAGCGCCAGCCAGATCGCGTGGATGACCCCGACATCGCGGAGAAAATGTGCTGCGAGCTGGAAGGCATCTTTCTCTGGGCCTTTGAAGGGCTGCAGCGTCTGGTGGCGAATCATTTCCGCTTCACCGAAAGCGCCCGCTCCCGTTCCAACCGGGAAGCGGTTAAGCAGGATGCCAACAATGTGCTGCTCTTTATGGAGGCCGGGGACTACATCCGGCTCACGCCCGAAGGGAAGGTTGGCTCACAGGAGCTTTATGAAATCTACACCGTATGGTGCCGGGAGAACGGCTTCTCGCCGCTCAAGAACCGGAGCTTTTCGGAATTCCTGATTGCCAATCAGAAGAAGTACAGCATCGAGCACTCCAATAACCTGACGAACCTCGTCGGCCGCCGCGTGTGGGGCTTTACCGGCATTAAGCCGGTGCTAAGGCTCCCGCTCAGAACGGCAGACGGATGGCAGCACGATTGCTCGGATGATAACCCGTTTATTTGAAATTCCCTATAAGTGAGAATTTCCGCGATTCTCTGTGTACATACGTACAACCATACATGGGGATTGTACACATGTACGTATGTACGCAGGAAAATGCAGTAGTCTTTTCTGCCTTGTTTTTCTGAAAAAAAGAGAAAGCCAGCGCTTCTCCTTGCTTCACCATGAAAAAACGCTCACCAACTCCAACCAATACGACATTGAAAGGAATATGATTATGTGCTATGATAAGAACGAGCGGAAGCTCACGAACCTTGACAACTCGAATATCGCGTTACCATCTGTGCAGGTGTCTCGCGAAATGACTACGACCAACGGCTGTCACGTCTCCCTGCTGTTTCCCGGCACGGAGAATCCCCGCATCCATCACGAGATTGCCGGGATGCTGATTGCCGCCTTTGTAAAGAAAAGGAGCAGCGATCATGAAACGAGTGCTTTGCCTGTACAGAGTATCGACCAAAGGGCAGGTTGACCAGAATACAGATGACATCCCCATGCAGCGGCGCGAATGCCTGGCCTTCATCGACAGGATGGAGGACTGGATCTTCTTCGACGAGCGTGTGGAAAAGGGCGTATCCGGCTACAAGGTATCCGCCGAGAATCGCGACGCCATTCTGGACATCCGTGCCCTTGCCGAGAAAAAGAAATTTGACGTTCTGCTGGTGTTCATGTTTGACCGGCTTGGCCGCCGCGAGGACGAAACACCCTTCCTCGTCGAGTGGTTCATCGACCACGGCATCGAGGTCTGGAGCACGCGCGAGGGCCAGCAGAAGATTGAAAGCCGCAGCGACAAGCTCATCAACTACATCCGCTTCTGGCAGGCCGGCGGCGAGAGCGAAAAAACCTCCATCCGCGTCAAGGCTGCGCACAGCCAGATGACCGCAGACGGCATCTGGCGCGGCGGGAAAGTGCCCTACGGCTACCGTCTGGTATTCAAGGGGCGCGTCGGCAAGAAGAACCGCCAGCTCTATGATCTGGAGATCGACGAAGCGCAGGGCGCCATTGTACGGGAGGTCTTCGACCTGGTCGTCCATGAGGGCTACGGAACGCTTCGCGCCGCCAACTTCCTCAATGAGAAGTATCCCAATCCCGAAAAGGTCTGGACAGCGCAGACCATCCGCAGCATGATCCGCAACCCCATGTATACCGGCAGGTTTCATATGAACGACACGCTGTCGGAGCCAAATGAGGCCCTGCGGCTTATCTCCGATGAAACCGCGCAATTCGCTCAGTATGCACTCAGCCAGCGGATTCCCCGCAAGTATACGCAGCAGCGGCAGGCGGAGAACGCCGCCATGCCGGAGGATGCGCCGACCAAGACCAGCGTCTACGGTGCGTCGCTGCTGTCCGGTCTGCTCTACTGCGCGCACTGCGGGAAGAAGCTCGTCGGCGGCTACTGCACCAAGCAGAGAAAAAACGGCGCGTATCATCGTCCCATCTACCGCTGCTACAACGGCAGCGTAAAGGCCAAGCTATGCGACGGGCAGGCGGTCTACTCAGCGGCGAAAATCGAATCCGCCGTGCTTGATGTAGTTCACCAGTACTTCCACAGCCTTTCCCGAACGGTGGATGACGTCTGGCAGGAGCAAGCCCGTCGTCATCTGCGCAGCCGCCTGGAAAGTCAGGTTAAGACTGCGAAGGCCAATCTGGAGCGCCTTCAGCAGCAGGACGCCCGGCTGCGTCAGGAAGTCATGCGCTCCCTGATGGGCGAAAGCTGCTTTGAGCCCGATCTACTCAAGGAGATGCTGTCCAAAAACAAAGCGGAGCTGGCAGACGCCGAAGCCAGTCTTGCCTCGCTGGAAGCCGAGAAGGATGCCGAGGCCACCCGCATCCGCACTCTCTCCTCGCAGATTCAGCAGATTCACGACTGGGCCGGGGAATTCGATTCCGCCAACAACGACACGAAGAAGATGATTCTGGCGCGGATGATTGAGAGGATCACTGTTGACCGGCATTACAACATCGTCATCCGCTTCTTCATCTCGCCGGAGAGCTTTGAGGGAAGCGTCGCCGAAGGGGAGGAGGTCAGGAAAGCAGGTTGAGCGCTGATGAAGCGCCCCTTTCCAAATCTTGAACCATTTCATTATCCGTGATAGAATCATGATAGAGAATGGAGGAGGTTTTGCTATGCCAACACTATCCATGTTCTATGGCATTATTATTCGGATGCAAAGCGAAAAGGGCGGAAAGCATCATGTTCCGCATATCCATTGCCTGTATGGCGATGATGAAATTGTCATGAGCCTCGACGGAGAAGTCCTCGAAGGCTCGATTCCCGCCAATAAGCTCAAGCTGATCGTCGCATGGATTTCGCTTCACGAAGACGAGCTTCGGGCCAACTGGAAGCTGCTCAGCGAAGGCGAAGGGTACTTCAAGATTGAGCCGCTTCGATAACCCTATCGCAGTTACCAAGGAGGTGGTATGATGCTGCGTCCAACAGCGACGAAGGTTGTTCCCACGTCGGATTACCAGCTCATAGTAACCTTTGATAATGGAGAAAAGCGTCGCTTTGACGTAAAACCGTATATCAAAGGAAGCTGGTATGGCAACCTGAAGGATCCGGGGTACTTCAGCGCAGTGTCCGTCAACGGCTATACCGTGGAGTGGCCGGAAGGGCAGGATTTGTGCCCGGATGAGCTTTACTACAACAGTACAGCTTGCATGAATTGAGAAAGAATCAGGGCGAATGTAGGCGTGCTTCGTCAGCGCGCTACATTCGCATTGTAGAGGTCAGCGGTTCGAATCCGCTATGCTCCACCAAACCCAAGAAATCCGAACATCATCCCTGTTGGGGATGGGTTCGGATTTCTTCTTTTTATCTCAAGTATTGTGGTGTGATAGAATCAAACGACGAAAGGAGATCAGTAGAAACAAACAGTCAGCGGTTGCAGCAGTCACATTATGACCGACGCCACAAGAAAGCGAGGAACCACCATGAATACGCTCTCCTCCAGAGTCCACGACAGCCAAAACGGACTGAACTACACCCTCGTCGGGGATTACTACCTCCCCGATCTTGAAATTGAAAGCAGTCAGCCTATCGGCAAATTCGGCAGAGCACGGATGAAGTATCTGAAAGAGTATCGCCCTGGGTTGTACAGCCGACTGCTCCTCAGCGGAAAGCTGTATGACGATCTGAACGAAGTGGATGCAGAAGCTCAGCGCCTTCTGGATCAGATGATTCCGCAAATGGCAGCAGAGGCGGGTATCAATGAAGATTTGAAAGCAGTTGATCCGATGAGATGGGTGGGCATGATGAATACCATCAAGGCGCAGGTCGAGGAAATCATCTGTAACAATGTCGTATTCCTCTAAAGGTAAAGAGAATTCCGTATTAAAGCCTAATCAAGCCAGAATCCTTCATTTGGTTTCGAAAAGGATTCTGGTTTTTCGATTCTCGATGAAACATCTTTGTGTATCAGTACAGCGCTTCAGTTTTGATCAATACGCAAAGCATTTCATAGGAGCCGTCTTCAATAAGCTCCGCACAAAGAACGCCGAGTCTTGAGAAACTCCCGCGCTTCAGGTAGGCTTTCAAAAGGGGTTCCTGTACTGCGTCCTGCGCCAAGTAACGATCACGCAGCAGCCGGGAGCAAAGACCGACCAGCTGGGCACTGTATCGCTCGACCATGAACGCCGTATGCTCCTCGCAGGAGCCGATCAAAGCTGGATGGCTCTCCATCATTCGTATTGCCTCACCGTGCCGTCGTTTCAGGACATGCGCGCTCACTGCTTCACAAGATGCAGCTCGCCATCCTCCATCTCATAGATCACATCGCAGGCCCTCGCGATGTCCTCCGCGCTGTGGCTGGCCAGCAGGACGGTCTTGTCCTGCGCCTTGAAGCGCTGGAGCAGGTCATGCACCTCCTCCATGGATGCCTTGTCCATCGCGTTAAACGGCTCATCCAGAATCAGCACGTCCGGGTCTTCCATGAACGCCTGCGCGAAGCCCAGCCGCTGACGCTGGCCGAGCGAATACTTCCAGACGGGCTTCTTCTCGTCCGGGTCAAGCCCCAGCTCGATCATGGCACGCCGGGCCCGGAGCCTGTCCGCCCTGCCGGACATCGCCGCAAGGAGCATGAGGTTCTGCAGGCCCGTTTCGTGCGGCAGGAAGCCCGGCGTCTCAATGATCACACCGGTATTGGGCGCAAAGTCTGCTACGCGGCTAAAAATGCTAGGATTCGCTCCAACAAGCTCCGGATTCCTTTTGAGCGTGGACTTGCCGCCGATCAGCGAGCCGTTGACGACCACATAGCCCGACGTCGGCTGGGAGAAGCCGCAGATGCAGCGCATCAGCGTCGTCTTGCCGCAGCCGTTCGCGCCGACGAGGCCGTAGATTGCCCCTTCGTGCAGCTGCACGGAAATCCCCCGCAGCACGCTATTGCTGCCGTATTGCTTGCTCACATTTTCTACCGTAATCATTCGCCGTTACTCCTTCCCGGAAAACTCGATGTCCATCCGCTGCACGCGCCTGTCCATCAGCGCCGCGAGCAGCCCGTTCAGCAGCAGCCAGCCGCCCATGGACAGCATCACCGCCGTCAGCTTGTGCTCTTCAAATCTCTCCGCGATTCTGCCCATCGTGGAAAATTGATCCGGCAGAATCAGGCTGGGGATGCTCTCCACGAGAATCACGATGCTGCCGGTGATGAACGCCACGCAGATGACGATGCCCACATTCGGCACGCGATAGAGCGAGGACAGCAGAATGATGAACGCCATCGCCGTCCAGAACAGGAACAGCACCGCGCCCGCGATCACGCCCGCCGCAAGCGGCGACAGGCTTGAGGTGACATACGCCGGAATGTACGGAGGCTCATAGATAAAGTCCGGATCAGCCGCAAGCCGCTCCAGATCGCTCCAGCCGCCGCCCGGCGTCACATACGGCAGCGAAAAGAGAACGGAGGAGACGATCATGAGCGCAAGATACAGCAGGACGATCATCATGCAGAACAGCATCAGCGACGCCAGCCACCGGCGTCTGGTCATGCGCAGCGTCGAATACTTCTGATACGGCACTTGCTTGGGAATTTCCGACATCATCACGAAGAACGCCAGGCTCGCCATGATCATATTGAAGCCCTGATGCAGATAAGAGAAGAGCATTTCGCCCATGTGAACCTGATACCCGGCGTTCATCACGCGTGCACCCTCGCTTCTTACGAGCATGTAGTTCATCATGAGCGCGAAGATGAGCATCAGGACGGTGCGCAGCGAATGCGCCCAGAGGCCGAAATGCCCATAGAGCGCGGCGCACATCCAGTGCATCGGTCTTTGATTCTCAGACATGCTGGCACCTCCTTCTGCATCCCATGTAGAATCCGCCCGCGCTGACCGCAAAGGCGACCGCATACATGAGCAATGTGATCGCCATCCCCTGAACCGACAGGCCATCGTTGAACAGACTAGCCGGGGACGGCAGCGGCACACCAAAGACATAGAAGGAAATGTCCGCGTTCCAGATGTAGAAGATCGCCGCGGGAATCGCCACGACTAGCAGCTTATCGGGAATCCAGATGGAGACCGCCAGCGCGATCACCGACCAGATTGCCGCCGTGAACGCCATGCCGATGGTCGTGCCCACATACAGCGGCAGACCGTGCCACAGGGCATAGACGTCGTGATAAATGAACTGCTCACTAAAATAGATCGCATGGTTCGGGTAGACCTCCGGCTCAATCGGCAGCGCGATGTTGTACCACAGGATGGCGTGAAGCACAAACGCCGTACACGTCGCGCACACCGCTACGATCATGCCTGCGCCGATTTTCAGCTTCACATACGCCCCAATGGAGCTGCGGAAGGCCCGCCACTGCATCATGCCGGAGCGCATTTCATCCACCTGCCCGGTTGCGTAGCAGAATGCGACGCAGAACGGGAACATCAGCATAAACCCGCCAAAATACACACCACCCAGCGCCATATGAAGCGCGCTTTCACGGTATTCGATATACTCGCCGGCGCTGATGCTGCCAAGCCAGCTAGCCAGCGAATAGCCGAGCATGACGACAAAGAATGTGCCAAACGACACCCAGAATTGCCGGGCGCGAAATGCTTTTTTGAGTTCTTCCAACATGCTGTTCACCTTTCAGATCGGTTAGCGTACATCGTCCCATGAGATGAAACCCTTGTAGCGTCCATCGCCGCGGCCATGATAGCTCGTGTCAAACCAGTCCAGCATCTCGCCCGTCTGTGCATTGATGACCAACGTTGCGACGCCTGCATATTCGCTCAGTTTGTCCACCTTTGGATTATTCAATATGTAACACTCAAGGAGCCACGACGGCACGAGATAGCCCGCAGGCATATCGTATGCTGTCTCTCCTCTTTTCCATTGATAATCAGGATCAGTATACACAACATAGCCAAACCGCAGAGACAGCACTTGACAGATATGCCCATCCTCAATCATCTTCCGTGCGCCTTCAATCACCTTGTCTACGGCACACAGCGGAATATCCTCTGCGAGAACCTCCTGTACGTCGAAATCGATTACAGCACAGCTATAATTCTCCCGATCCCGCATCCAGATCTGGAGATACGGAGCCGTATACGGCACATCAATATCCCGTTGAAACGCAGAACCCACATGTTCCATGATGGGCAAACCCTGCTCCTGCGGCCAAAGCCATATATAGTAAACCGGCGGGACAAGTACCTCTCCAGATTTTTTGTGTTGACCGTACACGAGACTGAATGTATATGGTCGCTCCCAAATATAGTCCTGATCGATACCTCGCTCCTGCAAGCATTGTTCAATAAACGCGTAAACCTCTCGTGGCGTCAGATCGTTTCCATACGCCTCCCCATATTTTTGATCGAGGTCAACTGTCATCCCTCTTACACTGCTATACAAGAAGACATATTCGCCTCTTCCTTTATCTACTTCCTCAGTGATCTCACCATAGGGATCCTTTTCGCCTTGAAAGAGGAGAGCATACGGATCATCCCAGCAGGCCTTGATGACTGGCGCCTTCTCCTCGCCGAACACTTCGATGTCGATATCCACCTGCCGTGCCCGGCCATATTTATCCGTGTACGTCTCATGCCAGCCCTGCGCCGCCTGCTCCCGAATCTCCGGCAGCGTGTAGTATTCCTGCGCGTATGCTGCGGTGCAGACAAGTGCGAGCAGCAGCGCAAGCAGCATCGTGATTTTCGTTTTCATGCGTGTGCCTCCTTATTTCACCTTATCCCACGAAATAAAACCCTTGTACCGTCCGTCTCCGCAACCATATAGACTATTGTCAAAGTGATTTATCATTTCACCTGTTTGCGCATTAATCGTCATCTCCCAAATATTAGGATACTTTCCTAGTTTATCCACCTTCGGATTCTCCAAAATATAGCACTCCATCACCCACGAAGGCACCAGATACCATATTGTATCCATGTCATACAAAGATCGTTGTTTACCCCACTCATCATTTGGATCACCATACACAACATATCCGAACCGCAGCGAAATCACCTGATGGATATAACCCTCCTCAATCATTTCTCGTGCGCCCTCTATTACTTTATCTACAGAACATAGCGGAATATCTTCCGCTATCACTTCTTTTACATCCCAATTTGTTCCGCCACCATAATACTCAGTATAGTTACTCATATCAAAATACAGTTTTGCAGACGTGACTGGGCCATCAAGGCTTCTCACAAAAGAATTTGCTATATTCGACAAAATAGGCAAATCAAAATACTTGGGCCAAAACCACATAGAATAGTATCCAGGAACAAGTACGCTCTCTGTTTTCTTATTTTGGCTATACACTATATTAAATACTCTTGGTTGCTCCCATACATATTCCTGATCGACACCTTGTGCTTGTAAGTGTTCTTTAACAAAATCATACATCTCTCTAAGCGTCAGATTATTTTCGTATTCTTCAAGATATTGCTTATCGAGGTCTATCTTCATCCCCGTAGGAAAGTCAAAAGGATAGACCGTTACTCCGTTTCCCTTTTCTGCTGCTAGGATCGCATCACTTGGTGAAGTATCACCAATATAGAAAAGCTGTAGACCATCATCTGGCCAGCCCACCACTAATACTGGTGCGCTTTCTTCTCCAAATACTTCGACATCAATATCTACTTGTCTAACTCGACCATATTTATCCGTGTACGTCTCATGCCAGCCCTGCGCCGCCTGCTCCCGAATCTCCGGCAGCGTGTAGTATTCCTGCGCGTATGCTGCGGTGCAGACGAGTGCGAGCAGCAGCGCCAGCAGGCAGATGCCCATACAAATCAAATTTTTCATGTCGTTTCCTCCTTTGAAATGGGGCGGCGCGCCCCGCCCGGCTCACGCCGCCCGTCGGTTTATCTCAGCACGATATCCTCGCTTCCGTCCACAACCACACCGCTGATTCTGCGCACCGGACGCAGGGTGATGTGCTCCGTCGAAGCGGGCAGGTTGAAGCGCATCCCGATTTCATAGGTGCCATTTTCAGCAATCGGGCTCACGCTGCCGTTGATGTTCTCCTTTTCCTCGCCGTCCGCGATGAGCTTGTAGCTGCATACGTAGTCGCCGCTTTCCTCGTCCAGATCGCTGTTCCAGCCCTCTGCGGCCTCGACGGTCACCGTGCCGGTCACGTCGAAATCGGAAACCAGCAGCCGCGCGTGCGCGCCGTACTCCTTCGGCTCCATGTCGCCCATCAGCTGCGTCACGCTGCCGGTCACGGGCACCGTCACCGGCACACGAAGGATGCCGCGGTTGTCCGCCGGAACCATGTGCGCCCAATGCACGCCAGCTGCGTTCACGTAGTTCAGCACGCCGCCGTACATCACCTTCATCACGATATCGACGCTCTCGCCCGCCTCGTAGCCCTCGGGCAGCTCGACCTCATAGAATGCGCGCTCCGTATGCGCGTCAACACGCTCCAGCCAGCTGTCCCAGATGCGCAGCCTCGTACCGTCAGCAAGGTCTGCGCCGTCGCCGACGCCCGCCGTCAGCGAGCCAAACCAGCTGTCCTGCGGGTGTGCCGCAAACCATGCATCCTCGTCAGCCCAATACTGATCGTTGCCCAGAGAGGCGATGTCTTCCCACTTCTTTCCAGGCCAATCGACGTCCCATGCGTCAAACCCGCTGGGCTTGCCCTCGCCGGTAAAGACGAGGTTGTCGTCGTGGGTGAACGAATAGGTGTAGTAGAGCTTGTTGCCGTTGCAGTACACCTCGTCGATCGTCAGCTCAAACGCACGTCCGCCCATCGCGGCAAGCATCCGGCCGCGCACGGTGTCATCGCTCTCGACCTCGGGCGTCGTCAGATGGATGGTCTGACCAAGATCGACCGTCAGTTGATCAACGCGGGACAGCCGCTCGGCATCCCACGGCTGATCCTCTTTCAGCACATCGCTGAAGTGACTCATGCGCACCAGACCAGCAGCCACCGCTGCGCCTGCCAGCACCAGTGTCAGCACAATCGCGCACACCAGCGCAAATGAAACCTTCTTTTTTTCAACCTTTTTTTCTTTTTTGATGCAGTGCATGATGGCGTCGTGGCGCGATGGCATCGCATCCACGCCGGACAGACACGCATCGGCTGCTTCATGAATAAGCCTGCGAAGCTCCTCGTCATTTCTCATCTGGATGGCCTCCTCCCAGTCTGCAGCGCAGCAGCGTTCTGGCCTTGTCAAGCCGGTAGCCGACCGTCGTCGCCGCCACGCCCAGCATGTCGCCAATATCCTTCATGTTCATATCCTCATAGTAGTACAGCCAGACAGCTTCCATCAGCTTGCGCGGCAGCCGCATGATCTCCTGCATGAGCGCGATACTCGCATCTGACACCGGCTCAACCGGGTCGGGCAGGTGGTCGAGCGTCACCCGCCTGTCCACATAGCGGAACCATGCGCTGCGGCGCATGTCGCGGCAGACGTTGAGCGCAATGCTGTACAGCCAGGTCTTTTCCGTGCTTTCGCTTCGGAAGCTATCAAGCGCCTTGTATGCCTTCAAAAACGTCTCCTGAACGGCGTCCTGCGCCATGTCCCTGTCCCGCAGGTACACGCAGCACGTCCGAAGCAGATCCTTCTCGTACAGGCGAACAAGCGAACTGATTTTTTCCTCGCGCTGGTTGTCCGGGCCCGTGACAACACTCATCTGCTTCTCACCTCCTCATATATTTAGACGTCGAGCCTGCGAATAAACGCAAACTTTTTCAAAGAACTTTGATCTCTTTTCCATATATTCAAATAAGCCGAAATCCTGACGGTTGTGTATCCCTATTCTAACGTCAATTGGCACCCAAAAGCGGCCAAAAGCATGAAACGCAACTTTTTTGTCATGAAATGCTGTTTTTTCCCCGTTCCAGCACATTTTCGATCAAAAAGGGGATAAAAAAACAGGGCCTCTGAACGTCATCATTGACAAGGGAATAGACCCCTGATAGTATGTTGTTGCATGCATTCTGCCGCAAAGCAGTGGCCTTTGATGCCGCCGGCAGCATGTCAGCTAGAATCAGAAGAGGAGGGAAGCGCGTTGCGAATCGTGGTTTGCGAGGATGAGCCGTTCTATCAGACGGCGATTGCGGAAGCGATTGAGCGCTGGCAGAGCGCCAGCGGGCATACGGATGTCGAGCTCTCCGTCTTTTCATCCTCCGAGGACGTATTGGAGGCCATCGAGCACGAGGCGGAAATCGATCTGCTCTTTGTCGATATTCAGATTCCCGGTGAGATGAGCGGCATTGACCTGGCGCGCAGAATCCGTGAAGCCTGCCTGGACATGACGATTGTGTTCTGCACGAACTACAACGAATATGTCTTTGAGGGATACACCGTCAATGCCCTGCGATACCTCAAGAAGCCCGTATCGCAGGAGGATATCAATTACTGCTGCAGCTATGTCTATAACCGGCTTGCCATTCGGAACGATCACGCGCTGACCCTCTTTTCCGGCGGAAAGCGGTATGTGCTTCGCTACATCGAAATCCGCTGCATTGAGGCGCGCCTGCGCAATCTGCTTTTCTATACAACGCTCAGCGACGAGCCGATTCGCATCAACGCCAGGCTGGCGGATATCGAGAGCAGCCTGCCAAGGAGCCTGTTCGTTCTCTGCCACCGCAGCTACATCGTGAACATCGCCCATGTGCGGACGCTCACACGGACGGAGTGCCTGCTGTCAAACGGTGAATCCGTACCGATTTCCAGAACGTATGTCAGCGACATCAACCAGGCATTTGACCGCTATCATCAGGGAGGGGGACTGAAAAATGGTCTGGACAGCATTTGAAATTGCCATCAACTGCGTGCAAGGCCTGCTCACCCTCATGTTTGTGAAGCAATGCTTTGCCTATGAAAAGCAGCATCCCGTCGCGGACGCTGCGCTGGTGCTCTCGTGCGCGGGTCTGCTCACCTTCCTGCTTTCCCGTCACATGCTATTTGTCGATCAGATCCTCTATGTTTTCCCAGCCATCTACGCGCTCACGCTGTCCTCCGAGCGCAAGACATCCATTGTATACTGGCTGATCGTCATGACGCTGCTCTTCAACATGATTTCGGTGGTGACCTATCCCATCTTTGAGCTGCTGCCGCAGATCACACATATGCCGTTTCCGTCGGTGCAAGTAAAGCGGTTTGTCAGCATCATCGTGACCAATATCGCCCTGTTTGCCGTGCTGAAGCTGCTGATCCAAATCAAAAAAGGATGCTCCGTGCCCGGAACATCCTCCTATGCGGCATTCATGATCACCCTGTCGGCGGCCTTCCTCGTGGAAGAATCCCTGTATTCGCTCTTTTTGAACGTAAGCGACGAAACCATCGTCCCGTTCTTCTGGGCCTACATCGGCCTGATTGTCTTTACGATGATGACCGTCCTCCTGTTCCGCATGGTCTCCATGGATGCCGACAGGAAGAACCGCTATCAGACCGAGATCGCCATGCTCAGCCTGACCCGGCAGCATCAGCAGGAGCTTTCGCAGATGTATGAGGATTTGACGCAGCGCCAGCACGATTACAAGCACCACCTCCAAACCCTGCAGGAACTGGTCACTGGCAGCGGCGAATCCACCGCCAAAGCCTACCTGGAAACGGTGCTGAAGGATACCGACGCCGAGGATATGATCGTCACCGGCAATCCGGGCGTGGACGCGCTGCTGGCCGCCAAGCGCCGGCTCATGAGAGAGAAGGGGATCGCGTTTCAGTATTCCCCGTATCCGCTGGCGGAGCTGCCCCTCCCGACAGCCGACTTCTGTTCCATCGTCGGCAACCTGCTCGACAATGCCATCGAGGGCGTTCAGCGCATGCCAGACCGTCCGTGCAATCCGACCATCCACCTGACCTTCTCCCGCTCGTGGAACATGTTTTACATCTACTGCGAGAATCCCTGCGATCCATCCTCCATCACCGCCAGCAAGGGCCGCTTTGCCTCCTCCAAGAAGAAGGACGAGCCGGGACTGCATGGCATCGGGCTGCACAGCATCGAGGCCATCGCCCAGCGCGCGGAGGGGAGAGCGGAGTTCGGCGTCGAAGGAGATGTGTTCCATGCGAAGGTTGTGGTGCCGTATCTCAAATAAATGGAATTATTATTGAGCAACTGGTATCATTAGCACTTGCTTTGATTAGGAAAACTGCCACACGCATAAATGAACAACCGCTATTTCCATACTCAGTATAAATCAAATATGGTGCTACGTTCAAATCGTGATACCGCAGTTCCCTCCTTCTCGGCAAAAATAATTAGTCCATCATTATCTATCCTCTCTTGTATGTTCCCGTTTTCTGAGATTATTTCTAGAACCGGAACAACCTTTCATCATCTGCTCAGCTCGCCTTCGGCTGTCCATCATCCGCATCAGCGAATACCGCACTCCAAATGCTTCTTCAAGTTTCTTTTTCGCCGCATCCTGATATTCTGGACGCACGTTTTGTCGTGCAGCATTCAGCTTATCCGCATCAATCTGCGCCGCCTGCCTTTGCAGGTCGGCGTATTTTTGCAATGTCTGCTCAGACATCGCAGAGAACTTCCGTTCCTGCTCGTCGAGTTTTTGCAGCATTCCTTCAATCATTGCCATTCTCTGCTGCAATTCATGATCGCTCGCATCTTCTTTGCATCCTGCGTGCCTGAGAATCGAAGCTCTTCTGGTTTTCAGTTCCTCGATGTCCTCCGTCTTTTCCGCAATCTGGGCGGCAAGCTCCTTGTGCTTGAACACATGCAGCAGAGACAGCTCCCGCTTTTCAGCAATCAAAGCCTTTCGGGCCTTGCGCGTTTCCCCGAGTTTACGGTCAACCCTTCCGTATTCATCGCTGATCTGCCGCAGCAGTCTGAGATCGCTCAATCCTTTTTCTCGACCTTCCCGGATATGCGAAAGCTGATAGCAGAAGATCACCATGTCCGCGCACAGCTTTTCAAGCGCATCGGCAAGTAGGGAAATATCCATCTGCACGGCTTTACTGAGCTGCCTGATCTGCTCTTTCAATTCGCGCAGCAGCGCATTGTCGGTGCGAATCTGCCGGTTCAGCGCACGACGCTCGGAGACAAAGCCCTTTGCTTCGAGGTGCATGGCTTCCACGCCCTCGTGAATTGTTGGCTGTTCGTCGATACCGCGCACTACGTGACTTCGGTGGTCGATGCGTTCCTCAAGCCCGGCTTGTTCAATCGCGCGGTTCGCCATGTCAGCCCACGCTTCTCTCCATGAGATTAGTTGATCCTCGCTATTCCACCGCGCAGTAATCGGGTTTTGTCTGCCGTATCGGGAGCTCTTGGGATGCTTGTCCGCTCGGGCATAGCCATGCTCAGCCGCAGCAGACAGCGTCATGTATACCCTCTTTCGCCCGACGCGACAGAGGTACTGCTTTTCCCAGCCTCCCAGTTGTGCATCCTTGAACTCGGCGGCGGTAAAACCTCGCTCCTCGCCGTCCTTCATGCACAGGTATTCCTTCTCGGTTTTGTATTGCCATGTGCCATCCTCATTCAGCGGACGCATCGTCAGAAGGATGTGCGCGTGCGGATTGTGTCCGTCTGTATCGTGGATAGCTGCGTCTGCACACATACCGTCTGCAGCAAACTGCTGCGAGATGTACGCACTCGTGAGCGCAATCTGTTCATCGGGTTCCAGCCCAACGGGCAGCGCAACGATGATCTCCCGCGCAAGCCTGCTGTCCTTCGTCTTCTCGGCCGCCTCAACAGCGTTCCATAGCCGCTCCCTGTCACACCATTTCTGTGGGGCTTGGGGTGGGAGAAAGACATCCTGCCAAATAAGCCCCTGCTTCCTCGTGTAATCGTGCTGTACGCCGTCATAATCGTTGTACAATCGGCTACAGCTCATGTAGGCAGACGCCGCCACAACGGAGCGGCCCATTCCCCGGCTGACGATCTTCGATTCCATGTGGTAAATTGCCAAGCTCCGTCACCTCCATTGTTTTGTTTCTTGCGGGCTGTGCCCGCCTCCGCTTCCGAACAACACTTGCGTGGGCAGCAGCAGAGTGCTCGATGCACGATACTGCCCAGCAAGCTCGTCCCGTCGAAATGCGTGTGCCGCAGCACACGCACGCAGGCCGCAGCCTGCCGCTTCCCGCAGGAAGCGCAGCTCCCTCGGAGAGCGCACGTTCCCGACTGGAAGGAGGGATACCACCGCCCGCGCAGCGGGTGGTGAGTAAGTGCGCCCTTCCGGGAAAAAGAAGGAGGAGCCCGAAAGCTCCTCCAACTGCGTCAAGCTCCAAAACGTTCCTCAAGATAGCCTCTCAGCGCATCCAACTTCATCGTAGATGCTGCTGGCAGCACACTTTCCAAAATCGCGCCCTCCTGGATCAGCCGCCGCGTTCGCTGCTTTCGCTCCTTCACGCGGTCACGAGCCTGCGCTTCCTCCAATCTGTGTTTCGCCTGAAGCCGCGCTTTTTCTTCGGGACTCATCATTCTTTCAGCCATACGGTACCTCCTCTGTCATTCGTTCGGTTGGTTCTTTGGTTTCTTTGATGCATCAAAATGATCGTCATTTCAATGGTTTTCCATCATTCTGATGCGCTGCCATTTGTAGAGAAAAGAAGAAGCGCATCACTCTGATGCACCAGCTCGTAAGCGGACATCAAAGTGATGTGCTCCCGTCCATTCGTCACATGCCCATGAAGTTGAAATCCATCACACTTCCACTGAAGTCAGGCTCAGCTTCATCGGCGTCCGTGGGTTTGGGGTGAATTGTTTTATCTTCGGTTGCCACTTGAGGAACAGGCGGCACTGCAACCGTAGAAGCTGCCCCAGCCGAGTACCCGGCCAGATAGGCAGGCAGAATCTGTTGAAGCCGTTCGGCCACAGCGTCCGTCATCTGTTGGATGATTCTAGCTTCGTCCTCCGGAGCAAGATGCACGAAGTCCGTCTCGTAGGCATTCACAGCATCAGTCACGATTCGGTTGTATGACAGATGCGTTTTTCTCTGCAGCCTTTTCAGCTTGTCCCACGCCTGTTTCTCATCCTCATAGCCCGTATCGAGCCGGACGGTAAAGGAATGATCGCTCATTTCGCACGCTTCTCCTTTGCCCAGAGCAGCCCCTGAGCCATGTACTCATAGCCCCTGGCGGCGGCGTTCAGGTTGTCCACGAAGATAACAGATTCCGGGTCGTACTTGCCGAAGCGCTTCACGAGACAGCCTCCGCCGCCCAACACATACAGCTTCATCATTCGCGGATCGTAGCCGTGCGCACGCAGCGCATCGAAAAGCCCGGACACATAGCTGCGGGCAATCGCGTTCATGGATTCCAGAATCTCGCCGCGAAGGTGGGTCTTCCCGATTCGAAGGAACTGATCGATTACATTCTCCTGCAGATCCAGCCCGTCCTTGTCCATCATCTGCTTTCGGATGGTCAGCGTGCACTGATGAACGCCCAGCACCTCCGTCCAGCAGTACTGGTCAAGAGGACGTCCGTTTTCAAGCCGCATGATGTTCATGGTGCCGTTGCCGATATCCGCCATCATGACGGTGCCCATGAATTTCTGGAAGTCGTTTTCCTTCTTGTCCCAGTCCATCATGGGCACCATTGCGGCATAGCCCTGCGGGAAGACGCTGCACTGGGTGAAGTGAAGGTGATAGCTGACATCGTTAAACTCAAACTCCACATTCTTATTGCGCATCATGTATTCGCGGTACGCATTGCGCTGGCGGACGGTCCACGTCGTCGGAAGCCCGATGGCGAGATAGATATTCGCTTCCGTGATATCCTTTGTCCGAAGTTCAGCGGCAATAGAAGCCAGCGTGAGGATGTAGAAGTCCTCGTCAGCCGTCTTATCCGGTTTGAACGCCTTGTGTCCTTCGCCGATGCGGTACCACCTGCCATTGTAGTGCATGATGTCGCCATCAAAGTAGGGTTTGGTGTCCATCGCCGCCAGACCGGTCGGAAAGATGGTGTTCGCCGTCTTCATGTTGCCATAGCCGGCGTCCACGCCAACGATGATAAAGTCATTATTGATTCGCATAGGTTTCCCCCTCATGTTTCTGTTTCCACGCGGCAAGCTCACGTTTGCCGTCGTCGCTCTCGTAGTATCTTTGTATCATGGGCAGCATGGCACGGGCGATGCGCTCAATGGCTGCATCCGGGATGTCCATGCCGCTGTTTGTCTGGTCAGGTGATTTCTTCAGGTGGGTCATTCACTGCGCCTCCGTCGCGGATATGCCTGCTCATCCATGCAATGAGATCCGGCTTGGTCACCAGCTTCCGCGCGCCGAGCTGAAGTGTGGGGAAATCCTTAAGGTTCATCAGGGCGTATGCGCTGGATTTGGAAATGGAAAGTGCCTGTGCCAGCGTCTTGGCATCCAGCACATCGGGCAAATCAGAAAAAATCGCGCTCATTGTTCAGTCCTCCTCGAATTTGAGCAATAGAAAACCACCGTTCTCAGGCGGTGGTCAATGTTGCCGGGTTGTTATGAGTTCGTTTCTTTGAGGTTCTCTTCATCTGTGTATTCCAGAAACTGTTTGGCAATCTGCTTTCTGCGCTTGACGACGGCGCTGTGATTGCGGAATCCCACCTTTTCAGCGATGGTCTGATCGGTGAGCCCCTGCATCTTCAGCTCAAAGATCTGCCGGTCGCGCTCTGGCAGGTGCTGCAGGAACGCTTCCATCCTGATCTTGCTGAGCAGCTCGTCTTCAAACTCACCCTTCGGATCAGCGGGTTCGGTATCATCTCCTTCATCGCCTTCGCTGATCTGTTCCAAAGACAAAGGTGTGCCCATGCTGGAACGGCAATGGCTCCACTTGCGATACTGGTCGATTCTGTCTCGGCTCATATGCGTTTCGTCAAAGTCCTCATCGCTGCGGCTTTGCCACGCCTCGTCGATCATGGGCTGCCAGTGGTTTTCTTCAATGATCTGCATCGTCAGGTTTCCAACCAGTCTGCCAAAGTCGGCAAGAGAAGCCCATGCAATCTCCATGCCCGGCATAAGGCAGAACAGCCTTTGCAGTGTGAAGATGCCTTCGCTTTCCAGCTTTTCCTTGATGAGTGCCTGAATCATGTACGACACACGCCACAGCGGGAAATTGCCGGAGTAATTGTGGATGCTTCCCGTCATCAGCTTGTGCCCCTCGTCCTTATCCGGGATGGGCAGATACTGCCAGATGCACAGCGCGTATGCGTCCCAGATGGTTTCAAGGAAGGCATCCTCATTGACGATCTTGTCGTACTTGTCCGTGCGCAGAATCTCATACGGACAGCGGGGTAGCTGCAGATAAATGGGGCGCTGCTGCACGATCTCCCTGGGAATGCAGTAGAACATCGGCAGCCAGGCTTTGTAGGCGCTCTTGGAGATGCGCAGCTTGTTGCCAAGTTCCTTCGTGACAAAGGGCTTGTCATAAACGGGATTCTCTCTGTTCATGGGCTTCACCTCGGTTCTGGTCTTGTGTAATGAAGAGTCCCTCTAAGGGTATACGGCATGAAAGCGGGCGGAATGTTCCATGTGTTCTCATTTTTTCTTGTGTTATCTTCAGCGAAATACGGGAACGTATGTTCGTAATGCATTGTAGCAGAATTGATGTGTATTGTAAAGTGCCAGATAAGCAACGCATATAATTCGCACCTATTCGTAGATACAGTAATCCTTCAGGGCATCCCGTGGCAAATCACACATAACATCCAGAAGTGCCCATGCGTACCTCGTGCGCGGATAGGCTAACACTAAGCCGCCTACCATTCCTGTTGGAAATCACGCGGACAGAACCATTTTCCGCGCTCCAAATTACCCCCTTTCTTTAGGATAGAATACTTTGCCGCCCCACGACAAAGACATAGAAGGCGTATCAAACAAATCAGGATGTTTTGAAAGAATCCTGTCAACAACGCTAAAGTCATTTGTTGGAGAAAAAAGGCATCGTTCCGCTCTCGCAACCTGCATAGTGTTATAGTACTCTACAGCTTCTTCATCCATTGGAATGAAAGCCAAATCGTGTATCTGCAAGCTGTGATAATTATCGTCAACCATCACAAGAATAGCATTAGGCGCTATTGGAAAAGCGATTTCTACGCCTTCGCTGTCTATTCCGCCCATCGCGATAGGGCCATTCCAGACATGAGCCCTTGTTGTAATCGGATTGTCAGAAGTAATGATTGGTATGCCGGTCCGGTTGATAAGCAGACACCACTTATGCTTCAAAAATGATAGTGCCAGTTGGAGAACGTTGTCACTATCCATGAGCATCTGGTTATGAGTATCCTTAACGTTGACGTCAAGGTATTTACTCCAAACCTCTTTCTTTCCACTTGCTGCTCCTGCTTCGACTGCTTGCTGAAAGCAATCGAGCATATCAGATATACGATTTCTTGTTCCCTTTGTTCTGATGTATTGCAACGCAAGCATGAATGCAAATTCGATTTTCTGTTGTATGTTTAGGATGCGGCAGTTTTTTATATACCACGGAGTATAGTTATCTGCAGAACTCCTCAACCTCTCAAGCAAGTTACTGAAAACTGGTTCGATATCCCGAGCAAAAAGGTGTTCAATATACTGGACATCAATATCGTCGATACATTTTTCATTTACCCCAAGCACCTCGGTTATGATTGACCGTTCTTCTTCCGTAAGAGAAATGTCATGAAAGTAATTCTCCGAAGCCACATCTTCGTAGCTGTTAATTCGTGGGCGTTTAGTCACTTTATCGTATACATGCACCTGCAAAGTACCAGGAATTACAAACGCCTTGAGGTAGCAACGAGGAACATAGTGCTGTTTTTTTGTTTTCTGCATGCGATCAAGTCGAGTAGACAGCTCGACACTCCTTTCTCGTTATTCAAAACGTGAAGGGATGTCGCTGCCCCTCACGGAACCGTACGTGCGGTTTTCCCGCATACGGCTCTTCAGGAAATCGTTAGTGTCCAGTTCCAGATATCCGTTGTCAGGTGTAGCTCTGGAATGTAATAATTCCAAATTCGCAGAAACTTCGGATATCTCAGTTTTCCCTTTTGGTCACGGCGATTCAGCATTCGGTAGGTGGAGTATTTCAGATATTTCCAGAAGCGCTGTATAGTGTGGAAGTTTCCGTTTACTCCATAGTAGTTGCAGTGTCCCCGTACCTGACTTTGCCGGAGTATGGCAGACCTCCCAGGTATGCAGATACTACTTCGCACACTCGCCACGCGCTATGGGCCCCGACGGAACCTGAATAACCTTGCGATTACGGTTTATCCATTGCTGCCTGCGACCAAGGAGATGGTATCGGCTTCCGCTCTGTATAACTTACGAGGCTGAATCGCTTCACGCTTTCGCATTGCGGCTCTTGTGCTCCTCTGCCTACGCTTAAACCTCACTTCACGGTTCTGGCTCCAAGGCTGAGTACCGGCTGCTCGCTACGCTTTGCCGGGTTCGTACTTTCACCGTACTGTATCATCTGCACCGAACTGGCGCACCTCCTTGTCTGCATTATTATAACATATTTTCTTTCCGGAATGCCAAGGCCAAAAAGAATGCCGAGACCATGGAAGTCCATCAGATTTCTTGTTCATTGAGTAATGTTCTTTCCTTAATGGTGAGCTCATCGACGCCATTGCTCTAGGGCATGATCTTGGGCACGCTCCCTTAGGTCATGTCAATGAAAAAGCTCTGCACAACATTTAGTGGGACTTTCCAGAAGAATGAGATTGGAAGTTGAGAGCAGAGCATTGTTCCCTAGGAGAGCTCATAACAGTATCACTGCAAAATTTAGTGCTTTGATACCTTGGAAACTCCAAACTATTATCAATCTAATTTCAATTTAGAATTGACATATCAGATAATTTGAGTTAATATGGAGTTACTGAAACGAAAGGACATGCGATTATGGAAATCGTCAGCCAACGTATCCGCGCCCTGCGTGAAAGCGTCGGGCTATCCCAAGCAAAGATTGCCCAGCTTCTGGATTCCAAACAACCCAACATCAATCGTTTTGAGCATAATCAATCCGAGCCGCCGCTTGCGCTGCTCTGCCGCTATGCTGATTTCTTCGACGTGTCGCTGGATTACATCCTCGGACGCACCGATCAGCCGCAGGGAAAGCTATACGAATACAAGCCGACCTATTCTCCTGAACGAGAGGACATGCGGCGCTTTATCGAGATGTGCTTTGATCCTGCGTCGCCTGCAAATGCCAAGTTGAAAGAAACTTTATTGCGAATGGCTGAAGGTGAAAATCCATGAGTAGGAAAACATCTTCCATCCTCGTTCAAGACGTTCCCGTTACCGTCATAAGCATCGACCAGCGCGATTATATCAGCCTGACCGATATGGCAAAAGCGCGGACGGATGCAGGGCGGGCAGCGGATGTCATTAAAAACTGGCTGAGAACGCGTTCAACCTTGGAGTTTCTCGGCACTTGGGAAATCATGTATAACCCCGATTTCAAAGTGGTCGAATTCGACCACTTTAAGAGCGAAGCCGAGCTGCATACGTTCACTTTGAGCGCCAAAACCCTGCCCTTGCTGCCAAGCAGAATATCCGAGATCTCGCATCCATCGCTCAATTGACTGTCCTTTCCAATCTGGAAACCCACAACGCAGAAATGATCAAGCAGGGAATCGATAAGGCAGAGCGCTTTGACCGTTTGAAACAGATTGCCGAGTATCAACTGCGCGTATTGACCGAGGCAGAAGCCATTCAAAAACTGCCCAAAGGAAATGATAACGAATGAAAGCCGTCATCTACACCCGCTACTCCTCCGATAATCAACGCGAGGAAAGCATCGAGGGTCAGATTCGAGAATGTACGGAATACGCTGTCCGAAATGACATCACGATTCTTTCCAGTTATATCGACCGTGCCTTATCCGCCAGAACTGCTGATCGTCCCGAATTTCAAAGGATGATTGCGGATAGCGAAAAGGGGCTGTTCGATGTAGTGCTTGTCTGGAAACTCGACCGTTTCTCTCGTGATCGCTATGACAGTGCACATTACAAGCATATTCTGAAAAAGAACGGCGTCCGTGTTATTTCAGCCCGCGAAAATATTTCCGAAGGGCCGGAAGGCATTATCCTTGAATCCATGCTGGAAGGCTACGCAGAATACTACTCGGCGGAGCTGTCCGAAAAGATTCAGCGCGGACAAAAGGAAAATGCGCTTAAATGCCGCAGCAACGGCGGCAATATTCCGCTCGGATACGTCGTCGGCACAGACGGTGTGCTGGCCGTTGATCCGCTGACCGCACCGCTGGTTGCCGAAATCTTTACGCGCTATGAAAGCGGTGAAACGATTAAAGCCATTGCCGATTCGCTGAACAAGCGCGGATTTCGCACCAGAAAAGGCTCTGCTTTCCGTGTTGCCAGCCTGAGTCTCATTCTCAAAAACAGAAAGTACATTGGCGAATATAAATACGCCGACACCGTTGTTCCAAACGGAATTCCTGCCATTATCAATCCAGATTTGTTCGAGCGTGTGCAGGAACGGATGCTGACCAATAAAAAAGCGCCTTCCAGAACAAAGGCTGACGAAGATTATCTGCTGACAACCAAGCTGTTCTGCGGCGACTGCGGCAGGCTGATGGCAGGCGAATGTGGCACCAGCGGCACAAACGGCGTCAAGTATTACTACTACAAGTGCGGCGGCGCAAAGCGCAGGCTGGGCTGTAAACGCAGGGCTGTCAAAAAGCGCTGGATTGAACGTGCTGCCGTGATTGCAACCATCGAACGGGTGCTGCGAGATGACGAAATTGACCGCATTGCTGATGCGATCATCGACCTGCAAAATCGGGAGGATACGACCCTTCCCGCCTTGCGCCAGCAGCTCAAAGATTGTGAGCAGGGCATTGAAAATATGCTGAACGCGATTCAAATGGGTATTCTGACTCCGTCCACCAAGACGAGGCTGGAAGAGCTGGAATCCCAGCGCGAAAGCCTCAAGGCCAGCATCCTGCAGGCCGAGCTCGAAAAGCCCAAGTACACCAAGGAACAGATCGTCAGTTGGATCAATCGATTCAAGTACGGAAACGTGGATGACATCGAGTACCAGCAGCAGATCATCGACACCTTCATCAATGCCATCTACGTCTATGACGACAAGCTGGTTTTCACCTACAACTTCAAAGACGGCACAGAAGCCATTCCTCTGAAAGCCGTCGAAGATGCGTTTGGTTCGGATCTAACTCAAGTTGCTCCACCAAACCCAAGAAATCCGAACATCATCCCGATTGGGGATGGGTTCGGATTTCTTCTTTTTATCAGAAAAATTGAACATACACAATAAAAAACGGCATTACAGGAAAAAACAGGCTTCAGGAATCAAGCAAGCCCTTCTCCCAAATCGCAAGAAAAAAGCAAGAATATAGGCGTGGCATTCCGGCGGATTCATGCTAAAACATCTCCATGGTCAAAGGAGGCGTGAACCGCCGTTCATCCCGCCCTGACAGTCAAATCCCTTCCCCCCACGTCTATGATTATGCAAGGAGAACATACCGATGGAAAACAACCGCGAATTGAACGAGATGATTTTCCAGAACTACGGCGAGCTCTATGACGCTATGCTCAACTATCTCAGGGAAAATTGCCTCGTCACGCATTTTCCCATCCAAGGCGACAGATACGACGAGCAATCAAACAAACTGCTTCTTGTCGGTCGTTCTCTCAACGGGTGGGGATGCAAAGACGAATACAGCGGCGCTTTTCAATACGAAAAAGCGCCTGCGCGCGACGATTATGTGGAAAAAGCATACCGTGCATTGTTTGCAAAACGCAGATATGGATTTATCGAGGAAAACCGGATCAAACACCACTATGATACGATTGCAAGAAGTGCATTCTGGAGAACCGCGAAACTGATAAGCAGCGAAATCGTCGGTTTTCCGCCTGATGAAGCGAATTGGTACGAACGAATCGCATGGGCAAACCTCTTTCCTGCAGCGCCGAGCGAAGGCGGAAATCCATCCGATCATTTGATTTCAGCACAAAGACCGATTGCCAGGAAATTACTGAACCAAACCATCGACGTCTACAAACCAACGCATATCCTTTTTGTAACCGGATGGGATGATTGGCTGTACTACAGAACCGATCACAAAAAGGGGGATCATTTCCAATGTATGCTTGACGGTATTCCCGAAGCTGAAATAAAAGCCATCGCCGACAGAAAGAAAGCCGTTATTTGGTGTGGTCTATGCCGGGGCGCAAAAATCGTCATTGCAAACAGACCGGAACGAAAAGCTGAAACGGAATATGTCAAGAGCGTCCTACGGGCTTTTCAGGATATCTGACACGTCGCGCGCCCGCGTTTTGTGCGGAATTTGCTTTTTGCTCCAATATTGCGCATCAAAAAAACTTCCCCCGACGAGGAGGGAAGGTCAAATGTCCGCTTACTTCGCCAGCGCGAAGGCCGCCGCGCCGGAACCGGCGATGCGTCCCCACGTGAACGCATTGGAGATGGTGAAGCCCATGTAGGCGCTGCTGGCCGTAGCCTCGCCCGCCGTATACAGGCCGGGGATCACCGCGCCGTCCGCACGGATGACTTCGGCGTTTTCATTGCGGGCAATGCCGCCATAGGTGATGATTTCACACGGAGTCACGCGAACCGCGCAATACGGCGCGTTGAGCTTCGCCAGCTTAAGGCGGCCAAACTCCGGGTCATGCCCCGCGTCGCAGTAGGCGTTGTAGTTGGTCAGGGTTTCGCTCAGCGTCGCCGCGTCGAGCCCCATCTTCTCGGCCAGCTCTTCAAAGGTGTCGGCGACGACGAACTCCATATCGAGGCCGCGCTTCACGCCCTTCTCATCCAGAGAAGCCTGATCGCTGATCGCCCAGACGTAGCCCAGACCGTCCCTGTGCATCTGGTCGAACACCGGGCCGTTGAGCTTCTGGGTCATGTAGCCGCTGTCCTTTTCATCGACGAAGCGCTTGCCGTTCGCGCCGACGAGCACGGTGTTGTCGCGGCTGATAAAGCTGGAAACGTTCGCCGTGGCAGACGTGCCGTCATGCTCGGCCATGATTTCGTAATCCTTGAGCACGCACATCATGTCGTTGGTGTGGGTCAGCGCCGCGCCGACGTTGCTGGCCATCATAATGCCCTCGCCCGTCGAGCCGGGGAAGCCGATGCCCATCGTGCCCGCCTTCTCCGGATCAAGGCGCACGGTCAGTTCCGGATTGTACGCATAGCCGCCGGTCGTGATGATCACGCTGTCCGCGTAGATCAGCAGGGTATCCGCGCCGTGAACAGCCTTCACGCCCTTCACAGAGCCATCCTCGTTCATCAGGATCTCCGTGCCCTCGGTCTCAAGCAGCAGCTCAACGCCGGTGCCCGCCAGCGTGTCCTCCATCGCGGTGCGCATCGCCGGGCCCGCGCCGTCCACCAGATGCATCATCTGGAGCGGGCCGTAGCCGACAATCACGTTGTCGCTGAAGGGCATGCCCAGACGCTCGCCCATCCAGTCGATCGTCTCGCCGGAGCGCTCGACGGTGATCGTCGTCAGCGCCGGGTCGAGGCGGTAGGAGGCGTTGCTCATCAGGTTGCCATACATCTCTTCAAAGGTGTAATGCACATCCAGCGCCTTGGTGTACTTGGTCTCATAGCCGCCGACCATGCCCTGGCTGGTCGCGGTCGTTCCGCCGATCTGCGTCAGCTTTTCGAGCAGCACAACGCTCGCGCCGTTGTCGTTGGCCTCGACCGCAGCCGCAACGCCCGCGCCGCCCGCGCCGACAACCACAACGTCCGTCGTCATTTCAATCGTCTCGCCCTCCGCCTGCTCGGCCTTCGGCGCGGCGGTCTTAAGCGCCTCGATGTCCGCGCCCGCCTCGGTCAGCGCCTGCTCGGCGGCGGCGAGGATGGCCTTGCTGGTCACGGTCGCGCCCGTCACGGTATCCACCGCGAGGCTCTGGGCGGCCACAATCGCGGCCGGGATTTTCTCAATCGCAGGGTCGCAGATTCCGGCGGTCTCCGCGTGCTCGACAACCTCAACGGCGGTGATCGCGCCGCCCTCCACGGTCACGGCGACCTTCACCGCGCCGCCGATGCCCTGACCCTCGCCGGTGTACGTTCCGGCCGTCATCTCCGCAGACGCGCCGACGGAGAGCAGCATCATGGCGCACGCCATAATTGCGACGATTTTCTTCTTCATGGTGGTTCTCCTTTCAGTTTCCCTTCGTTCTCACAGGGAGCGACCAAACGGAATCCGAGGATTGATTTTTCTTTCCGTTTCCTGTAAACTATATACAGCGTCATTCCCATTTCCGTTTCATTGTACAATCTCAAGGCGCTTGAGAGTCAAGCTCTTCTTGCAAATTTTTTGACAATCTTTCATTCGCCCACTCTCTCACTCTGCACAATTCATGTCAGGAGCGTATCGCATGAAAATATCCATCAGCGCGCTTTCCATCGCCTACGGCCTCACCCCGGAAGCCCTGCGTTATTACGAGGAAAAAGGGCTGCTTTCGCCGGATCGAGCCGCCTCCAGCGGCTTTCGGCGCTTTTCCATCGCGGATGTGCAGCGACTGGGCATCATCAAGAGCCTCCAGCGGCAGGGCTTCTCGCTGGATGAGATCAAGCGGATTCTGACCAAATGCGCCCTCAGCGACCTGATTGTGATGATGGATGAAAAGCGCGCCGCGCTGCGCGAGCAGATTGCCCAGCAGAACGCCGTCTACGAGCGCATGACCAGCGGCACCGATCTGCTGCGCGACTGCCGGCGCCTGCTGATGCAGCCCCGCCTCTGCATGGGCTGCGCCGCCTATCTGGTCGATTTCGATTCGGTTCCCGCGCTGTGGACGGCCGTTCCCAAAATGCCGTTTCTCAAGGATCTGATCGACGCGCTTCCGCTGACCAACTACTGCACCACCGTCCCGCTCGCCCTGCTGAACGGCCAGAGCGCCGCCACGCGCATCGGCATCGTCGCCCCGGTGGAGTTTACGCACGTCATCCATGCGGATTTTTCGCAGATGCGCATGAGTGCCGGGCCGCAGACCGTCAAAATCATCTTCGACCTGTGCCCGCCGGAGAAGACCTCCCTACAGCCCGCGATTGACCTGACGCGCGCGTTCATGCAAGCCCACCGCCTCAAGCCCGTCTGCGAGGGATACACGCGCCAATACGCATGGTTCGTCGATCCCGACGGGCAGATGCGCCACTATTCCGAATTGATCGTGCCGGTGACGGCGGAATAAGTCCGCCGTGCTGCTTGATGCCGCGCTGCTCCTGCTCAGCGCGGCGGGCAAGGCCATAGCGGCGCACATATACGGCAAACAGCTTTAACGCCCGGACAAAATCGCCCCACTGTCCCTTGTATCTCCCCCGCCGATTCTGATATACTGAATGTATCACAGACGGCAGGGGGATTTTTTATGCTTGAACTGATTTCGGAAACCAACTACCGCGAAACGATGGAGAACACCGTCGAGCCGAAGCTGGCCTCGATCCGCGAGGAGCTTTCCTTGCCGCTTGAGGACGGCGGCGCGCTGCACGCCGAGCTGTACGAGCAGCCGACGGCCACGCGCGCGGTCGTCGTGCTGCACGGCTACACGGAGAGCGGCGAAAAATTCCGCGAAATGACGTGGTATTTCCTGCAATCGGGCTTCAACGTCTACGCCATCGACCATCGCGGCCACGGCAGGAGCGCGCGCGCGGTGGATGAAACGTGGCTCACGCACGTCGATCACTTTTCGGATTATGTGCGCGATTTGGAAGCGTTTATGGATCGCGTCGTTCTGCCGCGCGCCCAAAATCTGCCGCTCTGCCTCTACGCCCACTCGATGGGCGGCGCGATCGGCAGCATGATGCTGCAAAGACACCCAAAGATGTTCGCGCGCGCCATTCTGACCGCGCCGATGATTGCGCCGTCGAGCGCGCCGTTCCCGTCGTGGGCAGGTGCGGCGATTGCAAGATTCATGTGCGCCATCGGCAAAACGAGGGAGATGGCGTTCATCGGCAAGCCGTTTGACCCCCAAAGCGAAACGTTCGAGGCCTCCTTCGGCACGGGGCGCGCGCGGTTTGATTATTACGAGCGCAAGCGGCTTGAAAACCGGCATCTGCAAAACTGCGCGCCGACCTACGGCTGGGTCAGGGAGGCGATCGGCGTGACGAAGGTGCTGCTGAACCGGGAGCTGGATCGGCAGATTGAAACCCCGCTCCTTCTCTGTCAGGCCGCGCAGGACACGGTCGTGCGCCTGCCCGAGCAGAACAAATTTGTTTCACTTTTGCCGCACGCGCAGCTCCGCGCGTTTGACGCCAAGCACGAAATCTACATGTCCGACGACACGGTCATGCGCGAATACGTTCCGGCGGTCATCGGGTTTTTAAGGGGATGACGGCGGCCGCCGCGCCTCGCCTGCATGTTAGGGAGAACGTCCGCGTTCTCCTTTTTGATTGCCCTTATTTTTCTTATTCCCCCTGCATATCGCCCACGACGCGGTGGAGGATATCCAGATACATCTGCCCCAGCGCGGTCGGGCGATAATCCTTATGCGTAATCACGCCGATGCGGATGATTTCCTCCACCTCCAGCGGGATGGAAATGATGTCGTCGCCGCGCAGATACGACGGGCAGATGCCGGAGGAAATGGTATAGCCGTCCGTGCCGGTCATCAGGTCGATGATCGTGCCCTTATCCGTCACCTTGATGCTCTTTTCATGGTTGAGGGTCGAGAGGATCTCCTCGGAAAAATAAAACGAGTTCTGGTCACCCTGCTCGTATGTCAGGCATGGCAGGGATTCCAAATCCTTCATGCTGACGCTCTTGCGCCCGGCGAGCGGGTTGTTGCGCCCGATGAAGATGTGCGGCCTTGCGGAAAACAGCTCGGAAAAGACGAGGTTCGATTCGCGCAGCGTCTTTCGGATGACCGCCTCGTTGAACGAGCACAGGTAGATCACGCCCATTTCACTGCGCAGATGGCGCACATCCATGATCGTGTCATACGTCTTGCCCTCGCGGAGAACAAATTCATACGATTGGCCGCCCTGCGCGCGCACCAGCTCGACGAACGCGCTGGACGTGAAGGAATAATGCTGGGTGGAGACGGAGAAGCGCTGGCGGCTCGCGGAGGGCGCGATGTATTTATCCTCGATCAGCGCGGCCTGCTGCACGACCTGACGCGCGTAGCCCAAAAACTCCGCGCCCTCCTGCGTGAGCAGAATACCCCGGCTGTTGCGCAGAAAGATGGTGATGCCCGCTTCCTCCTCCAGCTCGCGCACGGCGGCGGAAAGGCTGGGCTGAGCGATAAACAGCGCCTTTGCGGCCTCGGTGATGGAGCCGCGCTCGGCGACCTCGACGACGTATTTCAGTTGTTGAAGCGTCATAAGAAAACCTTTCTGGGGGCTCTGCCCCAAACCCCGCCAAGAACCCGAAGTTCTTGGAAAATATCCCTCGAAGAGAGAGCCGGTTGACAGCCTGAGCTCCCTCCCCGAGGGAGCTGTCATGCCGAAGGCATGACTGAAGGAGTAGGCGTTCGCCTCCCCGATTCTACCATATTCTCTCCCCGTTTTCAATCCCTTTCATAGTTTCATCCTATGGCTAATCATATAATATCCATGTTTGCCTATATGGCGCATTTCGTATATAATACATTTCGTCACAAGGACGTGACTTGATTCCACATGCATGTTGAAGGGAGTGCTTCCATCTTGGCGCTCATTGAGCTGAACCACCTGACAAAGACCTTCAAGGGGAAAACCCAAACGGTAGACGCCTTGAAAGACATCAACCTGCACATCGAGCAGGGCAACATTTTCGGCATCATCGGCATGTCCGGCGCGGGCAAATCGACGCTGGTGCGCTGCATCAACTTTCTGGAACAGCCGACCTCGGGCAGCGTCGTCATCGACGGAAAGGATCTCGCCTCGCTCAGCCCGAAGGCGCTTCGCCAGCTCCGCCAGCAGGTCTCGATGATCTTCCAGCATTTCAATCTGCTCTCTCAGCGGGATGTGCGCGGCAACATCGCCTTCGCGATGGAAATCGCCGGCATGAAGCGCCCGCAGATTGAAAAGCGCATCGACGAGCTGCTCGAAATCGTCGGCCTGACGGACAGGCAGCACAACTACCCCAGCCAGCTTTCCGGTGGCCAGCAGCAGCGCGTCGCCATCGCCCGTGCTCTGGCGACCAACCCGAAGATCATCCTCTGCGACGAGGCGACCAGCGCGCTCGACCCGACGACGACGACCTCGATTCTCAACCTTCTGCGGGAAATCAACCGCAGGATGGGCATCACCATCGTCATCATCACCCACGAAATGAGCGTCGTGGAGAGCACCTGCACCCATGTCGCCATCATCGACGACGGCCAGCTGGCCGAGTGCGGCACGGTCGAATCGGTGTTCAGCCAGCCGAAATCCGCGGCGGCCAAGAAGCTGATCTTCCGCACCGCCGGCGCGGACAGCGGCGCGATGGGCGAACGGATGATCCGCATCGTGTTTGAGGGCAGCTCGGCCGACGAACCGACGATTTCCGATTTGGCGATGCAGTGCCACGTCGCCGTCAACATCCGCTACGCCGACACCCGCGAGGTCAGCGGCAAGCTGTTCGGCCAGATGATCCTGCAGCTCCCGGAGGATCATTTGCAGCAGGAAAAGGCGATTTACTTCCTGCAAAACAAGGGGCTGCGCGTTGAGGAGGTGAACGGCCATGTCCATGGATAAGATGATTCCGCTGATGCTCGGCGGCATCAAAGACACGCTGTACATGACGACCGTTTCCACCCTGTTCGCGTATCTGCTGGGTCTGCCGCTCGCGATTCTGCTGGTGCTGACCGCGCCGAGCGGCCTCAAGCCGCAGAAGCTGGTCTACCGCCTGCTCGATACGGTGGTCAACATCTTCCGTTCCATCCCGTTCCTGATCCTGATGATTCTGGTCATCCCCGTGACCCGCGCGATTGCGGGCAAGGCCTACGGCTCCACGGCGACGATTGTTCCGCTGGTCATCGCGGCCGCGCCGTATGTCGCCCGCATGATCGAATCCTCGCTGCTCGAGGTCGATCCCGGCGTGATCGAAGCGGCGCAGTCGATGGGCGCGAATATCCCGACAATCATCTTCAAGGTGCTCATTCCGGAGGCCAAAACGTCGCTGATCGTCGGCGCGACAATCTCCTGCGGCACGATTCTCGGCTACAGCGCGATGTCCGGCGCGATTGGCGGCGGCGGTCTGGGGCAGATTGCCATCAGCTACGGCTACAACCGCTACCAGACGGACGTGCTCTTCGTCACCGTCGCCCTGCTGATCGTGCTGATGCAGGTCATCCAGATCGTCGGCATGAAGATTTCCCGCAAGACGGACAAGCGCATTCGAAACTGAGAACGGCGCTCCCCTCACTTTCCGACTCGAAGCCGAAAGGCTTTGAATACATCCCCAAATCAACAACAAATCAAACCTTTTGGTCTTTAGGAGGACAATGCCATGAAAAAGCTGCTTACACTCGCTCTTTCCCTCGCGCTGACCGCCGCGGTCGGCGTCGCCAGCGCCAACACCAAGCTCGTCGTCGGCGCATCCGCCACCCCGCATGCCGAGATTCTCGAAGCGGCCAAGCCGATTCTCGCCGAAAAAGGCATCGACCTTGAAATCGTCGTCTTCGACGATTACGTTCAGCCGAACCTTCAGCTCGAAGCGGGCGATCTGGACGCGAACTACTTCCAGCACATCCCCTACCTCGAGGATTTCAACGCGCAGAACGGCACGCATCTGGTCAGCGCGGGCGCGGTGCACTACGAGCCGATGGGCCTGTACGTGAACCCGGCGAAGGCAATCGCCCTTGATTCCATCCCGGACGGCGCGACCATCGCCATCCCGAACGACACCACCAACGAATCCCGCGCGCTGGGTCTGCTGGAGTTCAACGGTCTGCTCAAGCTGAACGCGGCCGCCGGTCAGACCGCGACCGTGCTGGACGTTGCCGAGAACCCGCACAAGTTTGAGTTTGTCGAGGTCGAGGCCGCGCAGGTGCCGCGCACGCTGGCCGATGTCGATCTGGGCGTCATCAACTCCAACTACGCGCTTCAGGCCGGTACGGACGTTGTCGGCACGCCGATTGCCTACGAGAGCACCGAGGTCGCCTATCCGAACATCATCGCCGTCCGCGAGGGCGACGACCGCGAGGAGCTCAAGACGCTGGTTGAGGTGCTTCAGGGCGACGAGATCGTGAACTTCATCAACGAGACCTACAAGGGCGCTGTCGTTCCGACGAAGTAAAGCCCCTCCAATCCGGTCATCCATAAAAATCGGCCTTCTTCCGCTTGCAGATTGGAAGAAGGCCGATTTTTTCAATCATTGAATCAAAAGCACATTCTGCACAAAAACGCGGGCGCGCAATGCGCGCCCCTACGGGTACGCGGTTGC
>ERZ827423.828-NODE-828-length-34985-cov-5.512597_pt1 | contig 34985 bp, 27 predicted proteins | sample MGYA00519775_ERZ827423 | MGnify/ENA primary metagenome ERZ827423 (study PRJEB31778, sample SAMEA3449296) | human gut metagenome | biome: human gut; feature: human-associated habitat; material: faeces | place: United Kingdom | collected 2010/2012 ... | reverse complement strand
TATGGGCTTTCCCGCTACAGCCTCAAGCTGGAATTCGACCAGTTCCTGGACGGCGGAAATTATTATGGGCTGGACAAATTTTCCCTGGACGCTTCCTTTCAGGACAACAGCTACCTGAAAACCTACATGGTCTACGATATGATGGCGTTCATGGGGGTGCCTGCGCCCCTTTGCAGCTATGCCTGGGTGACGGTCAACGGGGAGGAATGGGGGCTGTTTCTGGCGGTAGAGGAGCCGGAGGAAGCCTTTGCCAGACGGAATTTCGGGAATGATCACGGGAAGCTGTACAAGCCGGATTACCGTTCCCTGAATGCGGAAAACGACGATGTAGCGCTGAAATATATCGACGATAACCCGGAAAGCTATCCCGGGATTTTTGAAAACGCCAAATTCAAGGTGTCGGATGCCGATCAGGAACGGGTGATTGAGGCGCTGAAAACCCTGTCTACCGGTGAAAACCTGGAGACCGCCGTCAACGTGGACGAGGTGCTGCGATATTTCACCGTGCAGGTCTTTGTAATGAATTGGGACAGCTATCTGGGTTATACCGGACACAATTACTTTTTGTATGAGGAAGACGGAGTTCTCAGCATCCTGCCCTGGGATTACAACCTGGCCTTCGGCACCTACGCCCTGGGGATGACGAACCCTATAAAGGACGCCGATATCCTCATCAACTACCCGATTAACACCCCGGCGGAAGGCAAGGTTATGCTGAACCGGCCGCTGTACCACAACGTTATGAAGCACGACGAATACTTAACCCGCTATCACGCCTATTTCGACGAACTCCTATCGAAGTACTTTGAAAGCGGACGGTTTGAAGTCACCCTCCGACAGGCGGAAAAGCGGATTGCTCCCTATGTCCAAAAGGATCCGACTGCGTTTTGCTCCTTTGAAGACCATCAGCAGGCAGTGGATACGTTGGAACAGGTCTGCCTGCTCCGGGCGCAGAGTGTCCGCGGACAGCTGGACGGAGAAATTCCCGCCACCATCCGGGGCCGGCAGGAAAATCCGGACGCCAAAGTGGACGCTTCGGAAGTTCAACTGACCGACTTGGGGGATTTTGGGGATTTGGAAGCGGCAAAAAATAAACAAGACACTGCTCTGGATACCATAAAAGCAAAAGCGCTTAGGGACATTCGGCCCTAAGCGCTTTTGCTTTCTGCGAGTTGTGTAAGATGCGGCAGCGATATTTTCGCTGCCGCATCACGATTTGTACCGATTATTTCACACGCGTTTTCTTTTTATAAGCTCCTGCAATAACAAGCAAAGTCCCGGAAACAAACATTAAAGCAATCCATAGCGCAATATTGCTGCTATCGCCAGTTCGAGGGGCATTCGTATCGCCGGGATTATCAGGACTTTCCGGAGTAGATGGTTCTTCAGGAACGCCCATTGCAGGGACATCGGCTGCTTCCTTATAGCCGCATACGGAACAGATACGCTCTTTTACGCCCTTTTCAGTCGCTGTCTCATCCTTTGTTACATTCCAATCACCAAAAGCATGCTCGGCATTGACTGTCACAGATACTGTGATACTGTTTCCGGCAAAATCGGAAGCGATGATGTCGTATTTGCCAGCAGCCAAAATATAGAAACCATCATTAAGCGATACAGTCTGGCCGTTTACCGTTACATTTTTCAGGTTTTTATCTGTGGCTTGAAATTTTGTTTCCAAGCAATATGTTTTCCCGTCTTCAATTCCACCGATGAGCGGAACGGTGGTGTCAATCTTCAGATGCTTTGTATTGCGGGCTACAGCGCCCTTTGTATCATCTTCTTTGTCGGAGCGTAACAGGTATTCAAAATCACCGTCGTATTCATTGAAAACAATTCGCTCCGTACTCCATGTCTTTCCGTCGTCAATACGAATCGAATGACCATCCGGAGGAGTAACGGTTATGCTTGAGGAATACCAGCCGTCATCTCCATCAGGCTGTTCCGGAGAGAAGATTGCTTCCGCCTTATATTCCTGAATGGTAAAAGTAAAGGTCTCTTCTGTAAATTTCAACTCGTAATTCGGATTGTCGGTGGCTATGGTTCCCATTGTAAAAGCATAGCTTCCAATTTCTTCGCCCGGTTCTCTTTGAAGCGAACCAGTTATCGCTGCGTCACAATCTTCAGATAGAGTATATTCGAAAACTGGATCCTGCTGACCAAAATATCTCTTTTGACCTTCGTTCGGCACTACCGTTATAATTTTGGGAGTAACGGTCATCTTAACCGGCACTGCAGTAGTAACGGTATCGCCGTTATCCGTCTTTTTCGCAGTGATTTCAAGATAGTAATAATAATTTCCTGCATCTTTTCCGGTAGGAATAGAATAGTTTTTATCTATTGCCCCTTCGATTTTGCGCCCATCTTTTGACTGTCCTTCACCATCTGCCGCATACCATTGATATGCATAAATATATCCTTCCAGCTCGTTAACCGCAGCTGTAAAACCTGCATTGTCATATCCGTATTCAACAGTAATATCCTCAATAGAAACCGCAGGAATTTCTGCCGGAGCAGATGTAATAATATCAAACATATATGCTGTGTTTACCGTCCTTTCGGGATCGGAGCCGATGACGGTGCTTGCCGATTTATAAAAAAGCTTCCATTGTCCGCCTGTCTTAGGTATATAATACCCGTATACTTCCAGCAGATAATACCCATCGCCGTAATCTTCACCGGAATAATTTCCGGCAGATGTTCTCTCATGTTCCGGTCCGTTGATCGGGATGGTATTTGTTACATTGGGATTATCCCATAAATTATATCTTCCGAAGCCGGACTCTTGCATACGTGGGCCTTCACTGCCGCCTTCCCATACATCAGTCCACGCATACTCAAATTTCACACGCACATCTGCATCTTCGACTGTTTCAATGGGGTGGGTTACATGAACGCCGATCGTGTGCTCCCTGTCATTGGATAAAATGAGTTTGGGATATGTATTTTCAGTTTCAATTGCGTTTCCGTCCACAATAAATTCAATAGTTGGATTCTGCAAAACAAAACCTGTGTCCAAATATAGATCATCACCGTCTGGTTTCAAAACTGTTTTGGCTGTCAGGATGTTTCCGTTATATTCCCAGCCGCCAGCATAGCCCACAGGCGCGTTTTCGGATGGCGCTTCCGGGATCTGATAATCCTCGTTTATCGCCCATGATCCGTCAGCATTTTTGCAGACGTTGACAGACTGCCCATAAAGCTTAGATTCCGTTACGGCATCTTCGCTGTCTCCGTAATGCAGTGTAAATTCATAAGTCAGCGAATTCTTATACGAGGTCAATCCACTTGGCGTAAATGTCTTTTTTGCAGCAGAATTATTGAAAACGGTCAAACGGAATCCTATCCCATATTTATTGGTACTGTCAGAAAATGCTTTGCCATGATAATTACTTGCGTCATTTGTTTTTACAACAATCGTGGTAATGGACGGGGTATAGTTGAATACTTCGCTTCCTACATAAATAACAGAAGCCGGGATTGTTATGGCTGTGTCTGCCGGTAATCCGGTACATTTGTAAAAGCTCTGATTTCCTATTACTTCCAGATGATCGGGAAGTTCAAAGACCGCTTCGGGATTTTTTCCGGCAGTTCGCACAAACTGCATGCCGGAACAGCCATAAAAGACACTTCCGCTGCTTGTGCTTCCTATACTCTTTAAGGTTGGCGGAAGAATGACGCCGATAATTCCTGTGCATTCTTTAAATGCATTCTTTCCTATTGTTTCAACCTTTGTGCCGGATAAATCCAACACACCCTCTACAGGGCATCCCATAGCCGCCTGTTCACCTATTGTCAATAGATTTCCGGCATTTGTAAAATCAATGTCTACAATAGTATATTTATCCGTATATGTTTTGTCGCCGGCATAATTATAATTCGTGATACACCCTTTTTTCTGTTTTTCATTTGACCAGCTGTCTCTGAATCCATCTTTACAAATAGTGGTTACGCTGTTTGGAATTTCGACTGAAAAAGACAGCTTTTCTCCATTAGGATTGTACGATTCAAACCAGCTCTTGGAAATACCGTAGTACATTCCGTTTTCAATGACCAGAGCTTCCGATGGCACCGCAACCGCAGTTTCTTTCGCCGATCCACTTGCAAATATCGTGGAAGGCATTAAACCGATTACCATGCACAAAGTCAACAGTAGGCTTAACAAGCGCTTTTTAGTGATACACATTCTTATTCTTCCTAATTTCATAAATTCTGTTTTCCTGGCTGTTGTGCAACATAATCCACATTATGTTGCACAACAGACTGCAAAAAGCGCCCACAGCCAAACTGTGAGCGCCAGCAACAGAAAAAAGTGTATAACAAATCAAGTCTTTTCGTTTTCTTTGCTTGAAAAGGCTTATTTGTGCTGTATGAAATCGACAATGATCTTATCAATCACACTTTCCGCTTTAAACATCTTGCAATATCGTTGAATTTATGATATATATTATTATGTATTGTTGGGTGGCTTTGGCCGACCGGCAGAGCCTGTGCAACATAATGTGGATTATGTCATGACCGCCATTTCTGTGGCGGTTTTTCTATACGATCAGCCGCATATTTTCCATACGCTGCCGGTGTTCATTGCCGGTATCCATAATATAAATGCGGGTGGTGTTGATACTGCTGTGACCGAGAATGTCGGCGAGCTTGGCAATATCCTTTTCAATGCCGTAAAAAGTGCGGGCGAACAGATGGCGTAAATTGTGGGGAAACACCTTCTGCGGATTCACGTCTGCCTGCTCGCAAAGCCTTTTCATTTCCCGCCATATATTCGTGCGGCTCATCGGTTTGCCGCTTCGAGTGATGAATATAGCGCCCGAGCATATTTTCTGCGACTTCGCATAGCGGAGCAGCTTCTGCCGCAGTTCACGGATAATAAATACCGTTCGTGTTTTGCCTTTGAGGGAAACAACCGCTTCTCCGTTTTTTACAGCTTCAACAGTGATATATTGCAGCTCGCTTACACGGATACCCGTACCGCATAGCGTCTGTAAAACGAGATTCAGCCGTTCGTTGCCTTTCTGCTTTGCGGTGTTCACGAGCCGCATATATTCTGCTTTTGTCAGCGCCGTATTTTCGGGACAGTAAACGCGTCGTTGGAATTTCACAGACTTCACTCGGCAGTCAATCCAATTCAAAAATGAGAACAGGCTGTTGAGGGAAGCCAGCATGGAATTGATGCTCCTTGCGGCGTAACTATCGGAAAGCAGTTTTCCTTTGTAAGCGATAACCGTTTCCTTCGTTACCTCGGCACCGTTTTGATATACCGCGAACGCACGCACATCCCGCAGATACTTTTCTACGGTATTGTTGCTTTTTTCTTCGCTTTTGAGATATGCAGAGAAATCTGCAATCGTTTTTTCTGTTAAAATTCGTCCTTTCATTGCATTTACCTCCGGATAATTGTTTGTAGTATTTTACCCGAAAAGCATGATTTTAATTGTCGTCACATTTTTAGGTAAATACATCTTGTAAGTCGAATGTGTGGATTTTAGGGATAAAGATAGCCCCCGATGTGTTCAGAATTTTCTGATCGCATCGGTTTTTTGTTTTTATTCTGTCTGATTCCTTGCTGTATCAGTTCCTGCTTAATTTTCTGTAATAATTTGCGGCAGGTTTTATCCGCGGTATCGGATGAAGCCGAACCGTGGCAGAACGGAGCGCGGCAAAGCAAAAACGGCATAGCTATATAGGCTATGCCGTTTCAAAAAATCAAGATTCAGCTTGCATACAAAAGGTCACCATGGGACCTTCCTTACGGAGGGTGCCCATAGTGGCCTTTTTACGGATATGTCTATTGCCGAAGCGTTTCAAAGGATACCTGGATCGTACTCACAATAGTCTGGCCCGGAGCCAGGGTTTTGAGCGTGCCGTCCCGTTTTGCCTGCGCATAGCCGTCTATGGTGGCATTGCCCGGCTCAAGACCCAGCGCATAGTCGCCCTCGCCCATCATCTTCCATTCGACGAAATGGTCCAGCACCTTTTTGTCAAACCGGATTTGCAGCTTTTGACCGAGCTGCGGGTTGACTACGCCAACCGCTGCAATACCGTCCTCATCGGCCTGCACGTCGTGATAGTAGCAGACCTCCGCACAGCCCGCCTGCGGCGGCGTGAGCTCGTCCCACGACCCGATCCGCTCCTGCGCGTACGCGTCGCGGCCGCGGACGGAAACAGAGGGGATCACCATACGCGCCTGCTCGCTCAGCAGCGGATAACCGATGTTGAAGTGGTACAGGAGCATAAAGGGCGCAGTTTGAAAACCGCGGTTCGTGATCTCGTCGCGGATAAAAAAGCCCGCTTCGTCGTATGCGCTGAGGATGGTGCGTTTCAAGGTCAGGTTATGCCCAAAAAACCGCGCGCTGCGCACCGTACCGGAGAGCACGACCATGGGCCGTCCGCCGCCCTCCTCCACGCCGACGCTCAGACGTTCCGCCGGCGTCTGCGACAGGCTTCCGTGCATGCCCAGCGGCACGCCGTCGCAATCGCTCGGTTTGCCGATGTTCTCAAATCCGCAGGTCGTGAGAAAGCCGCCCGTGAAGCTTTTGAGCAGGCCCTCGCCCGCATCGTCGTAGTAGGCGGGCGCGACAATCCCGGTCGGTGTGAGCAGGCACGCGTTTTTCCCATGGAAGCGGACCTGGTGAATGTCCATACACCGGTCGGGCAAAACGGTGTAGTCCAGCCCCGCGGCGGTTGATACGTCTACGGCGCGCACACCGCGCGCCTTGCCTTGGGTGAGCGTATACTCCTTTACGGAGAATAGCTGCGCGTCGTTGCCGATATAGCGGCGCTCGTGTGCATAGTCCATACGCGCGCTCCTTTCAGGCCCTGCCGGCCGTACCGAACAGCCGGATTTTTGCAGCCGCCGCATGTTTGACGGCATCCACCGTCGGCAGCACCATATCGGCCAGTCCCTTGCCCTCGGAATAGGCGGCGGCCGCCGCCCGGCCGCCGGCGACGCTGAGGTCGGTAAATATGTTCACCTTTGCAATCCCCTTGCGGATAGCGGTCCGGAAGTCGTCGTCCCCGATTCCCGACCCGCCGTGCAGCACAAGAGGAACGGGTACGACTGCGGCGAGCGCGTCGATGCGGTCAAAGTCGAGCTTGGGCGGAAACTTATACGCGCCGTGCGCGTTTCCGACTGCGATGGCGAGCGCGTCCACGCCCGTCTCAGCGACAAAGGCGCGGGCCTGCTCCGGGTCGGTGTAGTAGTTTTCCGGTACGTCGAGAACTTCGGCGCCCTCGGCCGAGCCTTCATTGTCGCCGACGCGGCCCAGCTCCGCCTCGATCTGCACGCCGACGGAATGCGCTTTGTACGCCATTTCCTTTACGCGTCTGAGATTTTCCTCAAAGGGGAGGGCGGAAGCGTCGTACATAATCGAAGTGAAGCCGAGCTCGAGCGCGCGCAGGCACGCCTGCTCCGTCTTGCCATGGTCAAAGTGCATGCAGACGGGTACGTCCGCCCGTTTTGCAATAAACTGAAAGTAGTACGCCAGCTCTTCCATGGGCCAGTAGCGCAGGAAAACTTCACAGGTGCTCAGCATGATGGGCGCGCGCAGTTCTTCCGCCGCTTCCACAACGCCGCGGACCATGTCCGACGTGACGGCGTTGAACATGCCGACGGCGTATTTTCCCTCGCGCGCGGGATGGAGCACGTCGTTCATTCCAACAATCATTTTCCGGCCCCTTATTCAACCTTGAACGTACGGTCGATACGCGGGTCGGTGAAAACATCGGTGTCGTCGTTGCTCTGGGAACTGAACTCGCTCACAATCGCGCCTTCAGGACCTGCCTGGAACCAGTGCTTCGTGTTCGGCTTCATGGTGAACATATCGCCGGGCTGCAGGACGATTTCATGGAATACAGTGAAATAGTCCTTGTCCTTTTCGGGCGGCTGTACCTTGGGGTTGGGCGTAGGTTCGCCGTCCACGTACACATACACCGTGCCGTAACGGCAGCGGAACGTCTCCTGCTTGCCGGTATCGACCGGGGGATGCCAGTGCTCCGCGCAGGTCTGGTGCGGGAAGAGCATCATTTCCTTGCCGCAATAGCGCTCGTTGTTCACGTATGTAATAATGCAGATGCCGAGGTTGTAGAAGTTATCCTGCATGCCGAAGTCGACGATCTCCAGCCCTTCCTTTTCCTTGTCCGTCAGTGCAATGTGCGCCTTCTCATAATAGGGGAGGGCTTTCGCGCGTACTTCTTCATAAAATTCTCTTGTCATGGGAATATTCCTCCGTATGAAATGAAATTGATTATCCGGTCTATCCATATTCTATGTCCCTGTATTGAAAAAGTCAAGATATAACCCATGAAATCATGAACGGCGGCCCGGCACGACTATCCGGGACCGCGGCGCCGCGTACGCTGGCAGTAGAGAAAACCGACTCCGAATACGGCGGCGCAGACGGCGAGATTGAGCCAGAACATATTGCTCTGCACGGCCCCGAGCACGACGATGGCCGCGCCGGCCAGGGCGAGCAGGGGGAACACGAGCCCGTGGAACACGCCGCGGATTTCGCCTTTGCGGTGCAGGGCGATCACGCGGACGTAGAGGACGCTGTACAAAAGGTAGCTGACCGCAACGGCGATCTCGGAAACGTCGTATCCCGGCAGCAGTTGGAAGCGCAGGATCAGGTAATGGACGCCGAGCATAAGCAGAGCGCATGCGCAGGCGAAACAAGCGGAGGGAAGGGGCGTATCCGTGCGTTTACAGATCCGTTTAAGGCGGGTACGGCCGGGGAAAAATCCGGATTTGGCGAGGGAGTAGGGCATGCGTACCGCGCCTGTGACGTAGCCGTTGACCGTGCCCAGGATGGCGGCGATAATCAGCGCCAGGATGACGGCGCCGCCGCGGCTGCCGAGCGCGCGGGCCGCCGCCGCGTAAATATAGCCGTCCCCCTGTGCGATCATCGTGTCCGGGCCTAGGTACAGGCCCGCGCCTATGAAGTACAGGGCGTATACGATGAGAATACAGACGGGCGCGACGGCAAGGGCAAGCGGCAGCGCCTTTTTTGAGGATTTGATTTCCGCACAGATTGAGGTGGCGACAATCCAGCCGTCGAACATGAAGGCGACGGCCGGAATAGCGGTCGCCGCGCGTATGAGGGACGGGCCCTCCGCCGCGCCCCGCGCCGCCGTCAGCGAGGCCGGGTCTCCGTACAGGAATCCCAGCACGATGCATCCGGCTAAGGGCACGAGCTTTACGATGGTCGTCACGTTTTGGAACAGGCCGCCGGCCCTGGCGGAGAAGGCGTTAAGCGAGAACAGCGCGAGAATGATGGCGGCGGCGAGCAGGATCTGCGCCTCCAGTCCGCCGGTAAGGCCGAACAGGGATTGGATATAGCAGGCGGCGACCCAGGAGATGACGGCGATAAGCGAGGGATAGTAGAGCAGGACCTGAAACCAGCCGAACCCGCAGGCAACGCGCCGGTCCGCGTAGGTTTCCAGGTATGCGAGCACGCCGCCCGGCCGGTCGGTCCGGCAGGCGAGGCTTCCGATCGTGAGCCCGCCGAACACGATGCCGAGCGCGCACAGGGCGAACAGCGCCGCGCCGAGCAGCAGGCTGCCGCCGGTCTTTTCCAGTACAGCCGCGCTTTTGAAAAAAATGCCGGACCCGATCACGGTGCCGACGATCATGGCGATGGCGGTAAACAGATTGTATTTCTTTTGCGGCTGCTCCATGGCATAGCGCTCCTTTCTTTCTTCAGTATGTTCGGAATCATACCGCTCCATGCATGACGGCCGCCGTTGCCGCGCCAAAAAAAGGACGTCTCCCGCAGCGCGCTGCGGGAGACGTCCTTTTTTACAGCTCAAAATTCACAGTTGCCGGGCGTGCGCGGGTAGGGGATCACGTCGCGGATATTGTCCACGCCGGTCAGGTAGATGAGCAGCCGCTCAAAGCCCATGCCGAATCCCGCGTGTTTGCACCCGCCGAACCGGCGCAGGTTCAGGTACCATTCCATCTCCCCAATATCCATGCCGAGCGCCTCCATGCGCGCGCGAAGCCGGTCGTACCGCTCCTCTCGCTGGCTGCCACCCATCAGCTCGCCTGCCAGCGGTACGAGCAGGTCCACGGCGGCGACGGTCCTGCCGTCGTCGTTTTGCCGCATATAAAAAGCCTTGATCTCAGCCGGCCAGTCATAGACGAATACGGGCGACTTAAAATGCACGTCCGTCAGATATTTCTCATGCTCGCGCGCAAGGTCGCGCCCCTGCTGCGGCGGGTATTCAAACGCAACGCCGCTGCGCTGCAGTATTTCTACCGCTTCGGCGTGGGAGACGCGCGCCATGGAGCCGCCGGCCAGCGCCCGCAGCTTTTCCACAAGCCCGCTTTTCGTATAGTCGTCAAGAAAGGCAAGCTCGTCACGGCACTGTTCCAGCACGCTCGCGACGACGTGTTTTAAAAACGCCTCTTCTATGTCCATAAGCATTTGCAGGTCGCAAAATGCGATTTCGGGTTCGATCATCCAGAACTCCGCGGCATGGGTCTTCGTATTGGAATCCTCAGCCCGAAAAGTCGGCCCAAACGTATATATTTTCTTAAAGGCAAGCGCGAACGTCTCGCCCTCCAGCTGTCCGGTTACGGCGAGCGAAGTCTTTTTCCCGAAGAAATCGCGCGCATAGTCCGGCGCGCCCGCCGCCGGGTCGAGCGTGGTGACGGTAAATGTGTTGCCCGCGCCCTCGCCGTCGTTGGCGGTGAGGATGGGGGTGTGTACGTATACGTAGCCGTTGTCTGTAAAGTAGCGGTGAATGGCGGCTGCGGCGGCGCTCCGGACGCGGAACACTGCCTGGAACAGACGGGTGCGCGGCCTGAGGTAGGCGATCTGCCGCAAGAATTCAACTGTGTGCCGCTTGGGCTGGAGCGGATAGTCCTCCGGGCTATCGCCCTCCAGGACAATGCTGCGCGCATGCAGTTCCAGACCGCCGCGCCCGGACCGGCGCAGCATGCCGCAGACGCTGACCGCCGCGCCCGGGCGCAGCGCCTGTATCTGCGAAAAACCAGGCGTGTCGATGTCATAGACGATCTGAATACCCTGCTGGACCGTCCCGTCGTAAAAGTCGATAAACCCGTTTGCACGCTGCCGTCTGTGGTTGCGGATCCAGCCCTGCAGCCCGATGGATGCGTCGATACGGGCGGCGGGATCGGCGTATACTTCGCGCAGGTCGATATACTCCATTACATTCACCTCTTGTATTTCTATAGATGTATACTGGTATTATGCCCGTCCGCGCCCGGATAAAACGCCGGACCGGTTCTCGGTTACACCGCCGTTTCAGCCGCCGTGCATTCCGGTTCGCCAAGCGAAAAGTCGCGTGTGACAACCTTGAGCCATTTCCCGCGTCGCAGATGGATCAGGCACAAAACGGCCTTTGCCGGTTCGTCCAGTTTCATCAGGGCGAGCACGAACGGGACGGGCAGCATAAACACATAGGCTCCGAGAAAGGCGAGGGGCAGAGAAATGCCCCAAAGGCACAAAAGCTCCATAATCAGGCAATAGCGCGTGTCGCCCGCGCCCCGGAACACGCCGACGATGAAAATTGCGGACTGGGCTACGAAAAAAGTAATAAACGCGGTGACGACAAGCATCTGCGTTGCGAGCTGCTTTGTCGCTTCCGGAATATTGTAAAAGCCGACGGCTACGTCGCGCAGCAGCAGAATCACAAGGCAGGCGATTGCGCCTACGATATAGCTTATGTATTTATACGCGCCCGCGCGTTGCCGCGCAGTCTCGGTATCGCCTTCGCCAATGGCCTTGCCCACCATGACGGCGGCGGCGTTTGCGATCCCGAAGATCACGATGGTGGCCAGCTGCTGGATGGTGTTGGCAATGGAATTGGCGGCGACAGGGTCGCCCGCGCTGTATGTGATATGTCCGAGGATCACCGCTTGCAGCGAGATGGCGACGGCCCACGCGACCTCGTTGATCAGGACGGGACTGCCGTATTTGAGAATATCCCTTGCAAGCGTGCCGCTGTAGGAGAGCATGTCCCGGAGCCGGAACCGCAGCCGCTTTTCCAGTATAAACACGTAGACGCAGATGATGGCGAATTCAAGCAGCCGGGCGGTCAGCGTCGCGATGGCCGCGCCCTGTATGCCGAGTGCGGGCGCGCCGAGATTCCCGAAAATCAGAACCCAATTGAGAAATACGTTCGTTGCCAGCGACGCAAGATTTACAATCACCGAGATTTTTACAATCTCAACCGAGCGCAGGCAGCAGACAAGGGTGTTGCTGAAACCGAAGGTGAAGTAGGCGTAGCCGAGAATGCGAAGGTAATCCGCGCCGTGCTTGATGACCGCACCGTCGGCGGTATACAGGCGCATTACCTGCTCGGGTATGAGCAGCGCGGCAAATCCCAGCACAAGCGAGACGATGATAACTGCTTTAAGGACGATGGAGAATATGACGCGGACGCTGGCATAGTCCTTCTTCCCATAGTATTGCGCGCTGAGTACGGTAGCCGCGCCGGAAAATCCGAAACAGGCGATGGACAGTATAAAAAACGGCTGGTTGGCAAGCGACGAGGCGGACAGCAGCGTTTCCCCGCCGGGCGCAAGGCCGAGCATAACGGTGTCGGCCAGTTGGACGACAAAGGAGATGAGGTTTTGCAGGGCGATGGGCAGAGCGATCGCCACCGTGCCGCGCAGTAAGTCTTTGTTCTTGAGAACGTGCATAAAAACGGGAATTCCTTTCCTTGACTTATATTGCATAAAACTATATCATATATGGAAGAATAAATCAAATGTGTGCTGTACGGGTGAGGAAAAGCCTTGCTATATATTGACAAGCCGTCCCGGTTTGGGGTATATATATTATATCAGGAAGTTTCAGGAGAATGACATATGGGTAAAATAAGATTTTTTGCAGCCCTCTGGGCCGCAAAGGCGGCGCGGCTGGCCATGCGCCTTCTCGGCCGCAACGCGACCTACCTTCCCGGCAGCATTGCAATCAAGCTCTGCCCGCAGTTTCTGGGCTATGTGAAAAAGCCCGGAACCGTCGTCGCCGTCACCGGCACCAACGGGAAGACGACAGTGTGCAATATGCTCGGGGATATACTGCGCGACAACGGCTATACCCTGCTTGACAATCGCTACGGTTCCAATACAAACAGCGGCGTTGCATCCAGCCTGCTGGCGGGTGTGACGGCGTGCAACAGGAGCCGGTTCGATTTCGCCGTATTTGAGGTGGACGAACGCAGCTCCCTGTTGATTTATAAGTATGTGAAGCCGGACTATCTGCTTATCACAAACCTGTTCCGCGATTCGGTCAAGCGCAACGCCCATACCGAGTTTATATCGGGCATACTGAACGATGCGATCCCGGATGAAACCACCCTGATTCTCAATGCGGACGATCTGATCAGCGGCCGCATAAAGCCGCGCAACCAGCGTGTGTATTTCGGAATAGACCCGCTCGCGGGCGAACTGCAGCAGCGGGACAGCATCATACAGGACCTTCGCTCCTGCCCGGCCTGCGGCGCGCCGGTTCAGTTTGAGTTCCAGCGCTATCACCATATCGGCCGCGTGCGCTGCGCATGTGGTTTCTCGTCTCCTGCGCCGGATTACGCGGTCAGCGAGGTCGAGTACGGCCGGGCACGCATTACGGTGCGGGACAACGGCGGGGAAGAACAGTATCATCTTGTCAACAACAGTATTTTCAATATATATAACGAAGTCGCCGTCATCGCGCTGCTGCGCGTACTGGGTCTGGATGCGGAGAAAATCCGCGCCTCTATGGAGAAAATCCAAATTACCGACACGCGCTATGTCGAGCAGTATGCGGGCGGGGTGAAGCTTGTCGCCCACATCGCTAAGGGACAGAACCCCATCGCCTGTTCCCGCGTCTTTGAATATGTGAGCCGCGAACCCGGCGACAAGGTCGTCTTTATCATGGTCGACGATATCTACGACAACAAAGACACATCGGAAAATTTAACCTGGATTTATGAGACTGATTTTGAATTTTTGAACCGCGATAGTATTCGGCGTATTTATGTCGGCGGACCCCGTTCTCAGGATTACCGGTTGCGTATGCTGCTCGCCGGCATACCGGATGAGCGGATCACTGCGTTCCGACATGAGCGGGATTTTCTGAAATACGCCGACCTGTCTGGTGTGGATAGCGTTTACATTCTATATGAACTGTTTCAGTATGATCTTGCAATGAAGCTCAAGGATGAAACGGCCGCCGCACTGGAGGCGCTGTCCGCGGCGAAGGACGGGGGAGAGACGGCATGAAAATAGAGGTTTTATATCCTGAACTGTGCAACTTGTTCGCCGACAACGCGAACGTCGCGTATCTGCGGCGTTGCTTGCCCCAGGCGGAGTTTGTGGAGACGTCGCGCACCGCCGTGCCGCTGTTTGTATCGGAACGGCCCGCACTCATTTACCTCGGCTCGATGACGGAAAGCGCACAGGAGAAAGTGATTCGCGCGCTGCGCCCCTACCGACAGCGGCTTTTGGAGCTGATAGAGGACGGCGCCGTCGTGCTCGCTACCGGTAACAGTCTGGAGGTGTTCGGGCAGTGTATTGAGAATGAGGACGGCTCTAAAATCGAGGGGTTGGGCATTTTCCCGACAACGGCCCGGCGCCGTATGTTCAAGCGGTACAATGGGCTTGTCCTGGGCCGGTTTGAGGGGATGAAAATCGTTGGGTTTAAAAGCCAGTTTTCCGATTCAGTGGGCGACGTTTCGGCCTATCCCTTTATCGAAGTGATCCGCGGCCGGGGTTTGTACGAGGGGTGTCCCTTCGAAGGGCTGAAGTGGAACAATTTTATGGGCACATATCTGCTCGGCCCGTTTCTTGTAATGAATCCGCCGTTTACGCAGTATCTCATGCGCCTGATCAGCGCGGAGGAGTTCGCGTTGCCGTTTCAGGAGGTTGCGATGCGCGCCTATGAAGACCGCGTACGCGAGTTTGAGGATCCGCGCCGCAAAGTGCATTTGTAAACCAGCGCATAAATACGCCCCTGCCATGTGCGGCAGGGGCGTTATGCATTGCAGTATGCTTATTTGAGGATGCTGATTTTGCCGATGATGGGCAGCGCTTTGTACTGGCCCTGCGCTGCGGCGACAATGCCGAGAATGGCAAGGACCAGGAACAGAATATTGCCCAGCGCAAAGATCGTGCTGAAAATGCTGCCGAGCCACCAGTTGATTGCCATAAAAATAGCGGTCACAATTGCGACGGCGATCCAGTAGACCACTTCGGCGATCATGAGCACAAGACCCTGATTCGCATGAAAACGAGCGAATTTAGAATCTTTCGCAGCAAAAATAGGGATGAGCACAAGCAGGGAGAAATAGGACAAAATTGCATAACCCTTGTTGCTGTTAATGTCCATTTGTTCCGGATTGACATACGGGTTCTGGTTCCACGTCTGCCCGCCGCCGGGCGCCTGATAGCCGCCGGCCGGCGCGGCTGGCGGCTGCGGCGGCGCAGTCTGCTGTGCAGAAGCCTGCTGCGCCGGATTCGTACCGCCCTGCGCCGCAGGCGCGCCGCAGATTGGGCAGAACCGCATGGCGTCGTCCATCTCTTTTCCACATTGCGTACAAAATGCCATAACCAATTCCTCCAAACAGAAATTTTTATTCTTAATATCCGCCCGTTACAGGAATAAACAGAACAGAAGCGGCAAAAAGATTGCTGGTATGTAGTTCATCGTTTTTAGCTTTGTAATTCCAAGCATATTCAGCGCAAGGCCGATAATCAGAATAGAGCCCACGCAGGACATTTCCAATATCACTGTTTCAGTCAAAACAGGTGCGATCCAACCCGCGAGCAGAGTAATCGAACCCTGTATCACAAGTACAGTAGCCGCAGAGAAGATCACCCCGTAGCCGAGTGTGGAAGCGTATATAATAGAGCAGGTGAAATCCAGAATGGATTTGAGAAATAACGTGGAATGATCGCCGGAGATTCCGCTTTCCAGCGAGCCCAGAATCGTCATCGCGCCGACGCAGAATAACAAGCTTGCGCTGACAAAGCCTTCGGTTACGGAGGTTTTGTCATCCTCCCGCTTTTTGCATTTGCGTTCAATCCAACCTCCGAGCTTTTCCAGCCGTTCGTCCAGCCGCAGCAACTCGCCGATTACAGCGCCTACCGCGATGGACAGGATTGCGATGATTTCGTTTTCCCCCTTCAGCGCGCCCTTGACGCCGATATACATCACGCACAGGCCGAGCCCTTTCATGATTACCTGGCCAAACCGCTCTGGAAGCCCCTTGCGGAACAACAGCCCGATACAGGAACCAACAAGAACCGCAGCCGTGTTGACAAGTGTTCCTAACATTCCTATTCTGCACCTCAAAGGTAAATGATTCATCAACAGTATAACACATTTTTGCTTTTAAAGGAAACAGTATTTTTCAATTTTCTTACTTTTTTATTTGACAAAGAGTTGCTGCATGAGTATAATATTGAGGTAGGATATGGAGACATAGCTCAGTCGGTTAGAGCGCTCGCTTCACATGCGAGAGGCCGTGGGTTCGAGTCCCTCTGTCTCTACCACGTCGCTGCGGACGGCATATCGTTCGCAGCGACTTTTTTGCAAAAGTCACTTCTCACTCATTCTGTCGCAGCTCCTTTCCGAATCGAACCCGCTGTCGCTGGGCTTCGATTCGCTTTTTTATTCTGAATGGGGCACCCTTTTTTGTCAATGCTTTCCGCGTCGCTGCGGACTGCGTATCGTTCGCGACGGCGTTTGTTTCAAAACAAACGCCGTCGCTCATTCACTCCGCTGCTCCTCCTTTCCAAACCGGACCCACTGTCGCTGGGCTCCGGATTGGTTTCTGTTTTATTGCAAAGCCCGCTTCGCACCATCCAAGTTAGGATGGCATCTACGATATGCCGTCGCGAATTGTAATATTTGTTCACGATATCTTTTGCGCATATTTGATAATATTTCGAAATGAAAAATATACTTATGAAAAAACAAAAATGCAAAAAACGAAACGGCTAAAAAACATGAAATTAGAATTGAAATATTACTTGAAAATCATACTTTTCACTGTTATACTTAAAAACAAGTTGTCTTTAGACAAAGTTAGCAAAAGTATACTTTTGCTAAACTGCTTTTGCAAAAAAATGTGCCTTATCAATCTGTAAAAGATTAAAAGGGCAAGGGAAAACGCCCTTGCGCGGGGCGTTTTCAGGTTAGCTTCACGCCGGCAGGCCTGCACAATAATGCGCCACTGCATCATGGCGCGCCATAATAGAAACTATATCGAATCGCTGGCTCGGCAAAAGCCGGTCAGTTCAGAATATATAAATTGCCTGTTTTTTCAAAGGGGATTGCCATGCAAATTCATGTATTGGAATATTTGGAACGCTCGAGCGCTCTGTACCCGGATAAAATAGTTTATCAGGATGAGCATACTGCATTGACCTTTTCACAGGTGAAGCAAAGGGCAAAAAAAATCGGGAGCTTTTTATGTTCCCGCACGGCAAAGAACCAGCCAATTGTCATTTTATCAGAAAAAAGCGTTGAAACTCCTCTGCTGTATCTGGGAGTGTTATACAGCGGCTGTTTTTATGTTCCGATCGGCACGGATCTTCCTAAATTTCGTATGAATTTGATTTTGCAGACCGTGCAGGCCGACATTATTTTGACAGACTCTAAAAATGTCAAGACGGCAGAGGCGTTGGGTTTTCAGGGACAGATTTATTCGCTGGAAGAATGTGAAAGCGAGCCGGTGCGGGAAGATCTTTTGCAAAAAAGAATGGACCAGGCCTTGGATACTGATCCGATGTATGTGATCTTTACATCCGGATCCACCGGCAAGCCCAAGGGAGTCATTGAATCTCACCGGGCGGTAATCGACTACATTGACGCGTTTGCGCAAACGTTTCATCTGACCCAGGACGACCGTTTCGGCAACCAGGCGCCTTTGGATTATATTGCGGCGATCCGCGATATTTACCTTCCGTTGAAAACCGGAGCGTCTACCGTCTTGATCCCGAAAAAAATGTTTTCATTCCCGGTAAAGCTGTTTGAATACTTAAATGAAAACCGGGTCACTACGATCTGCTGGGTGGCTTCCGCGCTCTGTCTGTGTGTGGAACTTCATGCATTTTCCGGCGTTACACTGGAGACGGTTAACAAGGTGTTCTTTACAGGATCCATTATGCCGTGCAAATATCTGCGCGTATGGCAGCAGGCATTGCCGAACGCTTTGTATGTAAACCATTACGGACCGACCGAAATTACGGCAAGCTGCACGTATTACGTTGTAGACCACCTGGTGGATCCAGAAGAAGTATTGCCCATTGGCATCCCTTTCCGGAACACGGGGATCCTGCTGCTGAAAGAGGACGGCACGGAAGCGAAAAATGGCGAATATGGGGAAATCTGCGTCAAAGGCACCTGCCTTGCGTTAGGGTATTACCATAACCCGGAAAAGACAAGGGAATCATTCGTGTGCAATCCGCTCAACACGGCCTATGCGGAACTCATTTACAAAACCGGCGATCTTGGAGCCATGAATGCAGAAGGCTTGCTGGAGTTTCACGGCAGAAAGGATTTCCAGATCAAGCATATGGGCCATCGTATCGAATTGGGCGAAATTGAGGGCATCGTCCGCGCCATGCCGGAAATCCGGGATTGCTGTTGCTTGTATCACGAAGAAAAAGAGCAGTTATGGTTGTTCTTCGTAGGGGAAAAGGCCGACAATCGCTCTATCACCATTTATATGCGCGAACGCCTTCCCGGTTTTATGATCCCCAGAAACATGGTCAAACTGGACGCCATGCCGACGAACTTCAATGGAAAACTGGATTTGGAAGCGTTGAAAGCGCAAATGAGGCAGGGATAAAATGGCGCAGGAATTTATGCCGGTTAAAGACTTGAATCACTACAGCGCTTTTATAAAAGAAAACAATGCGCGCCACGCAGACCGTGTTACAAATTGTTTTTTAATGCCGCAGGAAATTGCGGAGTTGACGCAAAAAGGGCTGCTGTCGTATCGGGTTTGCACGGCCGGCCTGTTGTTTTTTCTGGATTGCGGCGTTTATGACCGTCTGTATTTTTTCGTGTCCCCACAGCACCCTATCGGTTCTATCGATAAGGACAAGCCAGTGGTAATAGAGTTTGTGCAGTCTCAGCTTCGCCCCGCAGATGAAAAAGCCGAGTTGATCAAAGCCCGGTGGCGGGAAGCGGGTTTTACGCATAATACGACCACGCTGCGCATGAGACGCCGGGAAGCCGGGATGCATAATAACGCGCAGGCCCTCTCGCCTGTCGCCGGCATTTCTGTCGCGCAGGCCGGCGAAGCGGAACTGGACGACGTCGCGGCCGTATGGCGGGCTTCGTTCGATCCGCTTGTGAATCTTCTGCCTTCAGACGCCGAGCAACACGCGGCGATGCAGGCGGGCGAGCTGTATTGCGCGATAGACGATGAAACCGGCCAGGTTGTCGGTGCGGCGCAGTTCCGATTTACGAAAAGCACCGGATATATCTGGCATATAGCTGTTTTGCCGGCGTTCCGAAACCGACATATCGGCCAGGCGCTTACCCGGCATTATTTTTATCTTGCGCAGTTGCGTCAGATTTCAAACCATCTGTTGTGGGTGGTGGAGAGCAATCAGGGCGCAATTCGGTTTCACCAGCGCAACGGCTATCAGTTTGACGGCACTTATTCGCAGCAGTACCTGCTGCATCATTATAAATAAAGGAGATTTGTACCATGGAAGAACTGATGAACATTTTAACCAACCTTCGCCCGGACATTGATTTTAACACGGCGGACAAGTTGATTGACGACGAAATCCTGGATTCCTTTGACATTATTACGTTGGTTGGCGAAGTGAACGAAGCGTTTGACGTCCAAATCGGCGTGGAAGACCTACTCCCGGAAAACTTTAATTCTGCCGCCGCCATGATGGCGCTGATTACCCGGTTGCAGGAAGAAGGCTAACAGCATTTTCACGATGAAAATCCGATTGAGGTGACTATATTGTCGTATATCTCCATCACGTTTCTGGCGTTTGTCTGTGTGATGTTCTTGCTGTATTTCCTGCTCCCGAAACGGATGCAATGGGTTGTGCTCCTGATCGGCAGCTATGTCTTTTACATAGCTGCCGGTTGGAAATTTGTTCCGTTTCTGGTTTTAACCACTGTAACAGTGTTTTTGATCGGGTTATGGCTTGGGAAAACAAACGACAGTTACAAGGCGGATCTGGCTGCGCGTAAAGAGTCGCTTACCAGAGAAGAAAAAACTGTACTGAAAAATCGTTATATCCGAAAAAAACGCTGGATTCTGGCGAGTGGGTTAATCCTGAACTTCGGCGTTTTGGCATTCCTGAAATACTTTAACTTTTTTGCCGAAAATGTAACCGCTCTATTCGGCAAGCTGCATATGGACGCATCCGTTCCACAACTGGAGCTGCTGCTGCCGCTGGGTATTTCGTTTTACACCTTTCAGGCGATGGGTTATTTGATCGATGTGTACCGCGGCAAATATGCGCCTGACCGCAACCTTGCTAAATTTGCGTTGTTTGTTTCGTTTTTTCCGCAAATTGTGCAGGGGCCGATCAGCCGGTACGACCAGCTTGCCCATCAGCTGTACGCGCCGCATAAATTCGATTATACCCGGTTCAAACATGGGGTGGAACTGATTTTATGGGGTTACTTCAAAAAGCTGGTGATTGCGGACAGAGCCGCGATCCTGACCAGCTATGTTTTGCAGAATCGTGCGGATTTTGCCGGCCTGGAAATCGCCGTTACGGTTCTTGTCTTTATGGCGCAGGTCTATGCCGACTTTTCCGGCGGAATGGATATTTCCATCGGTATTGCGGAATGCTGCGGCATTGAGATGGTGCAAAATTTCCGGCGGCCGCATTTTGCAAAATCGATTGCAGAATACTGGCGCAGGTGGCATATCACTTTGGGTTCGTGGATGAAGGACTATGTCCTTTACCCGATCTCGCTGTCCAAAGCGTTCGCCAAGTTAGGGAAAAAGACCAGAAAATGGTTTGGGAACTACTGGGGTAAACAGATCCCCACCTGTATTGCCATGGGGATTGTATTCCTTCTGGTAGGTATTTGGCATGGCGCCAGTTGGAAATATATCATGTTCGGCGTGTACAATGGCGGCCTTATCATGTTAGGAATTTTATTTTCTCCCCTTTTGGAGAATTTCAATGATAAGCATAAGCTTGTGAATACCCATACGTTCAGTTGGGGCCTGTTCCGTTTACTCACCACCTTTTTCCTGGTGTTTATTGGGAAGTATTTCGCCCTGGCTGAAGGATTTCGCGCGGCGTGTTCCATGCTTTTATCCACCTTTACCACGTTCAACCCATGGGTACTGGTGGACGGTTCCTTATATGAAATGGGTTTAGACGCGAATAATTTTCATTTGCTTATCCTTGCGATTTTCGTGTTCTTTGTGGTCAGCCTTTTGCAGGAAAAGGGGTACAAGCTGCGGGAATCTTTGGACCGGCAGAACATTGTGTTTCGTTGGGCCGTGTATTTAACGGCTGTTTACGCCGTGATTATCTTCGGTGTTTATGGGATCGGTTTCGACGCCGCTTCGTTTATCTACCAGGGCTTCTGAGGAAAAGATCTTATGGGAAAATGGAAAATGATTGCAAAGCCGATCGTATTCCTGTTACTGTTTTTGGCGATGGGGCTTGGCTTTACCCGTTTGTTAACCCCGTTCTGGGAGTCAAGCACGAATCAGTCAGCAACCTTTTACGATCTTCCTGCGGATTCGATTGATGTCATGATTGTGGGAAGCAGTTCGTTGCGGTCCGGCATATCTCCGCTTGCCATGTGGGGATCTCACGGAATTACTTCCTTTTCCCGCAGCTCGAGCGTGCAGGCGCCGCTGATCACATACTATAACGTGGCGGAGGGATTGGAATATCAAAACCCTGAAGTGGTAATTATCGGTACGATGTACTTATTTCAGGAGTATGATGTAGACCATACGGACCGTGAGCCCGGGCTGCGCGCCGTATTGGATACCCGCAGGCTTTCAAAACAAAAGCTGGAAGCAATTGGCGCCATTGTTCAAAAAAGCGAGTTTCAAACCTGGAGCGATTACCTTTTTCCTCTGTTACGGCACCATAGCCGGTGGGCTTCCATCACTGAAAATTCGTTTGAACAGGATCACCATTATACCAGGGGACAGAATACTATTTATAAGTTAGAGATAGTAGAAGACCAGCGCAATATGACGCCGGCAGAACGACCTGCGGCAGTCGACGAGGATTCTGCTTACTACTATGGGAAAGCGATTGAAGCGTGTTTGGAAAAGGGCTGCAAAGCGCTTCTGCTGACCGCGCCGCGGGCTGACTGGACCTATGCGGAATATCTGGCCATACAGCAGTTGGCCGACGAATATGGCGTGGATTATCTGGATTTTAATCTTGACGACGTATGGGACGCCGCCGGCGTGGACGTACAGACGGATTTCTACAACGCTACGCACATTAACACGTACGGGGCCGTGAAAACTTCACAGTATTTAGCGGATTACTTGGCGGAGCACTATCAGATACCGGACCGCCGGACCGACGAAACTGTGGCCGCTGCCTATAATGCAGATTATGAGAGGTTTCGAACCGAAATGGAAGAACGCCGCGCAGAACTGTTTCCGGAAGAGCCCTGAGGACAGACGGGGATAGCGTGCAGAAGTCAGCGGCTATCCTCGAAATGCTGGAACGGGGCGCTATCTGTGGTACGATCACCATATAGTTTTGCGTGCAGACAGAAGATTGAGGAAGGCGGAGCGTTTGGGGATTCGATGTCCTGCCGCGCACTAAAATGCCCCTATAGCGGGGAGAGCGACGGTTTTTATATATCGCTGGCAGCCGTGTATTGGTGTTCCGCCGGATTGTTAATTTGACTGCTGTTCATGATTATTTTAGGCGTTTATAGGATTGGATTCGAGGCCAATATGTTCATTTACAATGGTTTCTGAGGAGGGGACTTTATGGGGAAATGGAAAATGATTGCAAAGCCGATCGTATTCCTGTTGCTGTTTTTTGCGATGGGTCTCGGCTTTACCCGTCTGCTGACTCCGTATTGGGGAACAACCACAAATCAGTCGGAAACCTTTTATGCGCTTCCCGAAGATGCAATCGACGTTATGACGGTGGGGAGCAGTTCACTGCTGGTGAGCGTATCGCCTCTTGTTATGTGGGATGCGCAGGGAATTACCTCTTATTCCCGTTGTACAAGTGTGCAGGCGCCGCTGATCACATACTATAACGTGACGGAAGGACTGGAATATCAGAACCCTGAAGTAGTCATTATAGGTACGATGTATTTATTTGACGAATATGATGTCGACAAGGAAGAAAATGAGTCTTATCTGCGCGCCACAATGGATACCCGCAGGCTTTCAAAGCAAAAACTGGAAGCAATTAGCGCCATTGTGCAGAAAAGCGATTACCAAACCTGGTTTGACTACCTTTTCCCGATTATTCGACACCATGACCGGTGGGCATCTCTCAATGAAGATGTATTTTATCGGGAGTTCCATTACACAAGAGGATATTTGCCTGTTTACAAGTTAGAAGTCATGGAAGACCAGCGCAATATGACGCCGGTAGATCAGCCGGCGGCAGTCAACGAGGATTCGGCTTACTACTATGGGAAAGCGATTGAAGCGTGTTTGGAAAAGGGCTGCAAAGTGCTTTTGCTCACCGCGCCGCGGGTTGACTGGACCTATGCGGAATATCTGGCCATACAGCAGTTGGCCGACGAATATGGCGTGGATTATCTGGATTTTAATCTTGACGACGTATGGGACGCCGCCGGCGTGGACGTACAGACGGATTTCTACAACGCTACGCACATTAACACGTATGGGGCCGTGAAAACTTCACAGTATTTGGCCGATTATCTGGTGGAGCACTATCAGATACCGGACCGCAGGGGGGATGAGACAGTCGCTTCTACCTTGAATGCGGATTACGAACGATTTCAGGCCGAAATGGAAGAGCGTCGTGCAGATCTGTATCCAGAAGCGTCCTGAGGACAGACGGGGATAGCGCGCAGAAACCTGCGGCTATCCTTTTCTTTTGTGATCATGATGGCGCAGTCCGTCCGGAGCGCCGGCGCGTTGCATGCCTTCGCGCCGCGCCGCATTGCAGACACGGCGTTCGGCACGGCGCGGACTGCGGCGCTGAACCCGGCCGCCAACGATTGCGGCGGGCGTTCGTACAGGACGCGGCGCGGACAGTGCGCAGAAAAAAAGCAGGGGAACCGGGTGGTTCCCCTACTTTTTTCTGCTCGATATGCTACGGCGTGCGCAATGCGGCGCGGAGTTCTACAAGCTCCGCGCTCATTACGTCGCCATAAACGCAGAAGTCCAGCACAACGTCGCTCTCCTGCCTGTAATAATGCGTCTCGAGCCGTCCGGCCGCCTCACGCTGTACGACGGCATAGTTTTGCCCTGCCAATATAACAAATTCCGGCTGCGGCCCGGCCAGTTCGTCCAGGTTCTTGCCGTCCGCGGCGTTGACTGCATAAAAGGCGATTGTAAAGCTCGATTCGCCGTGCACGTGCACGCCCTCCAACCGCCGGTAATAGCCGTCCCGCTCGGTGGGCTCGCCGGTGTTTTCCGAAACGGACCAGCTCTCGCCCGGCGCGAGCGCAATCTCAAAAAACGCATTTGTATACTCGCGCCCGTCCCATTCGCCCAGCGCTTTGGGCACGCCCGGATCGAACACGCTGCTGCACCCAACGCACAGCAGCGCAAGCGCTGCGCACAGGCAGGTCGCCCACTGTCTTTTCATATACGGCCTTCTTTCGCTCAGCTTCAGGCTATTTTACCATGTTTTTTTATATTTTGCAACAAAAAAGGGCGTCCCGCCCCCACACAAGGGGACGGGACGCCGCGTTTTGCACAGGTTCCGGCTTAATAGGCCTGGAACGCGTCGATCAGGGTCTGGTAGCCGTTCTCGGCAGCGGCGCTGCCGCTGAAGGTAATCCCCGCAAAGTAGTTGCCGATCTTGCGGACGTACATCTTCTGGAAAGTCTGGTAATCCACCATCTCGGCCTCAAAGGTGACATACTCCTCGCCGCAGAACTCCTCTGTCTTCGCCTCGCTGATTTCATAGTTGAAGCTGGTCTGGTTCTTGAGCTGGTCGGTCAGGATCGAGACATAATCTTCGGCGGTCATCTTATCGCCGCCCTGGATGCTCGTAACCTTTTCAAACATGATGATTACGTTGACGCCCGTGGAGGGGTCCTGCACCATCGCGTCATACACCGTATTGAGCTCGGCAAGCTTCAGTTCGTCTTCGGTCGCGTCGATGAACTCCTGGCCGAGGGAAAGCGCTTCGGAGAGTTCTTCGTCGCTGAGCTTGACGAAGCCGTCAGGAATCGTGAAGCGGATACCGGCAAATTCGTTGGCGTATTCGTCTCCCGTCCAGGTGCCGCGGGTCAGCTTGGGGGAAGCGGGCGTATTGTTGCAGGCCGCGACCGACAAAAGCATCATCACGGCAAGCAGGATGGAAAGCGTTCTTTTCATGGTTCTTCTCCTCTTAAAATTAATATCTGCGTAATTATACCAGATACGGGCGCGAATGTCCATATCACCGTTTAATTTTCTCCACGGACCGTGACTTTGTCCCGGTTGATGACGTTGCCGCGCAGGGTGCCGCGGTGGTAGTCCAGAATGGTGTCGCAGCAGGCCTGCAGTACTTTGCGCTGCGCGTGCAGGCTGCCCGCCGCCGTGTGCGACGAGAGCATGACGTTGTCCATCGCGAGCAGCGGGTTGTCCGGATCGACCGGCTCCGTCTCAAACACGTCGAGCACGGCGCCCTGGAGCTGTCCGTCCTGCAGGGCCCGGATCAGCGCCTGTTCGTCCGCAACGGGACCGCGGCTGGTGTTGATGAAATACGCGCCCCGCTTCATGCGCGAAAACATCGCGCCGTCCACAAAATGGCGGGTGGACCCGGTCAGGGGCAGGTGCAGGCTGACAAAGTCGGCCCGCGCGAGCAGTTCCTCCAGGGACACGAGCGTCACGCCCAATTCCGCGGCGCGCGCCGGGTTGGGGTTCATGTCGTAGGCGACGACGTCCACGGGAAAGCCGGCGCAGAAGCGCGCGAAGGACTGGGCGATCGCGCCGAAGCCGATCAGGCCGAGCGTGCCCGTAAGGGACCGGCCCGGAAAACCGCGCCACTGCCCCGCGTGCATGGCGGCGTTGTTTTTGCAGACGTTGCGCAGCAGCGCAAGCAGCGCGGAGATACAGTATTCGCCCACGCCGTCGGCGTTCATGCCCGGCATGTTCGCAACCGCGATGTTGTATTCGGTGCACAGGCCGATGTCCACGCTCTCTACGCCCACGCCGTTGCGCGCGATCAGCTTGAGGCTGTCCGCCAGGCGCGGAATGGACGTATCGCCGTAAATCTCGCTTGCGGCCAGCACATAGTCGTAGCCCCGCAGCTCCCTTGCGACTCTGTCCTGGTCGGTGGTGCTCATCAGCTCTATATAGTCGATCTCCATACCCGCGTCGTAGAGCGGGCCGAGCAGATCCGCGTACTGCGGCTGCTGGACGTTTACCGTCAATGCGAGCCTTCGTTTCATTTCGCGCCTCCCGCCTCGGCAAACAGCTCCTGCGCCGCGCTTATGTGCGCCCTGGCGCCGGTCTGGATGAAGCCAGCGTCGCCGGTGCTGCAGAATATGGTGACGCCGAGCGATATGAGCTTTCTGACAAAGGGCGGGTCGAACCCGGCGGCGATGCAGACGGGCACGTCCTTCTCCCGCGCCGCGGTGCAGACGCGCTCTATGGCCGCCTCCACCTCCGGGTCGTGGATCTGCCCGAGCTTGCCGAGGGAGGCCGAGAGGTCCATCGGACCGATAACGAGCGCGTCGATGCCCTCGATGGTACAGATGCGCTCAATATCGCGCACAGCGCCGATGTGCTCGATCTGGGGCAGGCAGAGGGTGCGGTCGTCCCCGTACTCGGTCATGTACGCCTGCGTGTCCAGCCCGTAGTCGGAGGCGCGGACGGGGGCCCAGCCGCGCACGCCCTTCGGCGGGTATTTCATGGCGGCGACCGCGGCGACCGCCTCGTCGTAGCTGCGGATCTGCGGAATGATGATCCCGTCCGCGCCCATGTCCAGAATAGGCTTGGCGAGCACGGGGTCGTTCCACGGAATGCGCACAAACGAAGCAGCTCCGCTCGCACGGCAGGCGATCAGGTGCTGTACGGCGCTGTCCTTGGTGATGGTGGTGTGCTCCATGTCGATCCAGATAAAGTCGAAGCCGCAGTCGCCCAGCAGCTCCGTCACGCACGCGTCGTTGAACGTAGTGTTCGTGCCGAGGATGAATTCTCTGCGCCGCATTTTTTCACGGATTTTGAATAACGCCTTTCGCATGGATATCCCTCCAAATATTTAAGATACCCCCATGATAGCACTACGGCTTGCCCGCGTCAATCGATTTGGTCCAGTTTATGCTAAAAACAGGGAATTCTGGATTTTGGGCGCGCCAGCTATTGCACTTTGCGGGGCCGGATGATATAATACCCGAAGACGGCTGCGCCGCCGCGCCCTCGGACGGCGGCGGGAAAATGCCCTATCACAGATCACAGGAGGACGGTCTCTATGGCTGAGGAAAACAGGAACCAGGACGGGCGCGAAGAGCGCGAACTGCAGCCTGCGGCGCACACGCCCGGCGACATACCCATGGAGGCCGCGCCGGTGCCGACCGGCGAAGACGCCGTGCGGAAAGAGACTGCGACCGGCGCAGACGCCGCGCGCGGAAGGACGGCTGCAGCCAGCAGAAAAACCGCGCGCAAAAGACGCTCCGCCGGCAAAACAGCGCAGAAAAAAGAGCGCGCGGGGGCCGGAAAAAAAAAGAAGGCGGGCTGGGCCTACAACGTCGGCATCGCGGTGTGCGCGTGCGTGTTCCTTGTGTGCGCGTTTCTGCTCGGGCGCTGGATGTATGAAAACTACAAGACCAAGCAGATAAGCGACAGCCTTGCGGGCCTGGCCGGAGTCGTGGCGGGCATGGAAGGCAAGGGAATCGCGCCCATGGACGACGACGACGGCGAGGACGCCGCCCTGCAATACCTGGACGTGAACCTGGAAGAGCTTGTGGCAAAGAACCCCGATACGGTCGGCTGGATTCGTGTCAACGGCACCAAGATCGACTATCCGGTGGTCCAGACGAATGACAACGAGTATTATCTGAAGCGGGACTTTGAGGGGAATTATACCCAGGCAGGCTGGATTTTTGCGGATTACCGAAACAATTTTGACAAGCTGGCCAATAACAGAAACACGATTCTATACGGCCATGGGCGCAGGGATATGTCCATGTTCGGATCGATAGAGTACTGCCGCGAGGACTGGTGGCAGGAGCGCGACGCATACCACATCGTGCGCCTGACGACGCTTAACGAACAGTCGGTCTGGCGCGTGTTCGCCGTGTTTACGACAAGCGTCGATTTCAACTATATCCAGACCACGTTCGCCAACGACGAGGAGTTTTTAAACATGGTGGGGCAGATGCAGGACAAGAGCTTCTGCGATTTCGGCGTGGACGTGGGCGCGGACGACAGGATAATCACCCTGTCTACCTGCACGGACGATGCGGACCGGCTCGTTCTGTGCGCAAAGCTTATTAAATCGGACGTCCGTACGCCTGCCAAAACACAGGCGGACTGACCGGGCGTTCGGGCCGGACATATAACGGAAAGGCGGGACGTACGTCCCGCCTTTTTTTGCGCCTGCACGCCGGATTCGCCGCTTTCGACCCGTTTGCACAGGTTTCGACAGTTCCCGCACGCAAACGCGCGAACGGCCGTATAATGGGAATGGCTTCAACCATGCTGCAATAAACATGAGGAGGACAGTCCCATGACCCCATATGAACCAAATACAAAGCGGCTGAACAGGCGGGACAGCTGCCCGTATCCCAGGCAGAGGACGCAGTCCGTGTGCAGCGCCTCCTGCTGCGATTGCAGCGACGTCTGCGACCAGGAACGGTGCAATGGAACATGCCGCCCCTGCAACGGTCCGCATGCCGCTGACGGCGCTTTTGCCGTGCGGAAAATCGACCCCGCCACAGGCGCTGGACTCGCGGGCGCAATATTCGAGCTGCGACGCGGCACGCATACCGTCAGCCGCAGCGTTACCGACGCGGACGGCCGGATCCTGTATGCAAACCTGCCTGACGGGGAATACACACTTGTGGAAATAGAGCCGCCGCGCGGCTACCTGCGGATGGAAATTCCGCAGCTGATCGCCGTACGGGACGGCGCGTACATTGTAAACGGGACGGAGGCGGATACCCTGCTGCTGCCCGACGTGTCTGCGGCGCGCATCGACGTTACGGCACTGCATGGGGAAACGGGCGAGCCCGTCCCCGGCTGCGTGCTATCGCTCTCGTCCGAATCGGCCGCCCGCACCCTCGCGGGCCGCACCCTCGCGGGCCGCACCCTCGCGGGCCGCGCCCTTGCGGGCCGCACTCCCGCGGAGGGCGATTCAGAAACGTACGACGCGCAGCAAAGCGGCCAGGCGGCCCACGCCGTGCAAAACGCGCCCTGTGACGGCACGGCGGCCGGCGCAGGCAGGCAAACAGAGGCGGCCGGCCCGGAAAACAGCGACAATGAACCCGGACCTGAACAGGTCGCAGTAACGGACAACGCGGGTGAAGCCGTCTTCAGCGGCCTGCGGCCCGGCGCGTATCTGCTGCGCGTGCGTGAAGCGGCGCAGGGGCTATGCGCGCAGCGGGAAGTCTTTCCGGTGCTTGTACGCGAGGACGGCGCGGACGCCGAACGGGTTGAACTGCGCCTGTCCGCCTGCGCGGACCTGCGCGTTTCATGTCTGGGCGAAGAGCAGGAGCCGCGGTTCGGCATTCGCCTGCGTCTGACGGACGCGGAAGGCGGCGTTCAGGAGCGCAGGACGGACGGTACAGGCGCTGCGGCGTTCCGCGCGTTGGAAGCGGGCGCGTATACGCTGACGGAACAGGGCCCGGACGGATTGATCCGGCAGTATGCCGTGACGGTTGACAGCTGGGGCCTTGTCCGCGTGGACGGCGTGCCCACCCGTACCCTGCGCCTGCGCAGGCCCGGTCCGGGCGGCGTGGAAGTGCGCGTTCGCGGTGAGGACGGCAGGCCCCTGCCCGGCGTGCGCGTGACGGCGGCAAGCGACGGCGGGCCGCTCGGCGAACAGGTCACGGACGCATGGGGCGCTGTAGTGTTCCACACGCTTCCGACCGACGGCTGTACGCTTACCGCCCTGCCTCCCGCCGGATTTCAGGCGCCAAAGGCCGCCGTTTTCACGGAGGATCGGACAGCATGGCAGGCTGAAATTACGCTTGCGCCGCTCGACGGCACAGCCTATGTGGACGGACACATTGTCTGGGAGGATTTCGACAACGCGTACCGATCCCGCCCGCTCGGCATGACGCTGAACCTGTACTGTAACGGCGCGCTCTGCCGGCAGCAGATGGTTTCGACCGCCGGTGCGGAGTACTACCGGTTTTCCGGCCTGCCCCGCACAGATCCGGACGGCGAAGATTTTCAGTATGACGTCCGGCAGGCGTTCGATATGCCGGGTTACCGGGCCCAGACCCGGCCCGGACTGCTGTATAACCGGCTGCAGACGGCCTCTGTCCGCGTCAGCTACACGGATGGCTTCACCATGCTCGACCTCGCGGGCCAGGACGCGTATACCGTCTACCGGGGCGCGCCCCTGTCCGTCCGCTTCAAACCCGTTTACGGGTATGAGCCCGTGCCGCCCCTGTCCTTTTCGCTGGCGCATGTCACCGAAACGGAGGAGGTTACGTTTTTCTATCATGCGGCAAAAGAAGCGGACTGATTCCACAAAACAACAAAGGAGGGGCGTTGCCCCTCCTTTTTTTATGCGGGATTTGGAAAATGCGGCTTCCGCATATCCGGCGCAAGACGTAAGCACTGGAGCCGGGCAAAGACACGGCCGGGGCGGGCGCAGGGCGTGGCAGGCGCAGGGGCGACGGGTAGGCGGCGGGAACCAGGCGGCGTGAACCGGTTGGCTGCGGGCGTATGCAGGCGCGCGGCGCGGCTGTAAAAGGCCGCGAATAGGGAGAGGGGCGCGCAGAGGGAACACCATACCGCCTGCTCGATCATTGCAAAAGCCGAACGGCCGGACCGGGGCCGCGCGGCGAGAAACGAGGCGGGCGGCGGCGCGGCGCGGGGGCCCGCTTCGGACGGCGCGCATGGAGAAGCTCGGAACCTGCGCCGCGTACGCAACACTGGCGAAGCACGCCGCATTTCGCGGCAAGCGCGGGCGCCGCGCCGAACGGCAGAACAACCGGGGCCGGACGCAAAATGCCGGGCGGAATTGCACGCGGAGCGACAGGTCCCAAAGCGGCCATTCGCATGGCGGAAAAAGGGCTGGAAAACTGGCGTACAGACACGCAGCCGCAAGCGCGGGATATGCCGGCGTAAAAAACGACGGCGGGGGACGCGTAGCCGAAACGCGGCTGCGGACGGACAGATATGGCAGGGCGCGCGCATGGCGGGCCGCAAACCCGCGGCGCGCGGATGTTTCGGAGGCATGGACGGCGGATAAAAAAAAGCGGGGCGCCGCGGCCGGCCTTACGCCGACGGTTCCCCGCATGGAAGAGCAAATAATATTCGCCGATTCGGATTTATAAGCCGAAATAATACTGTTTGTATATATATCAACAGGACGATTCTCTGCGCCGGCCCTGAAGGCGGGCGGCTGCGGCGCACAGAGGGCGCCGCGCATGGCGGACCGCAGGCGGGACGGGAGCTGGTCCTACAGGCGGTACGCGTTTGCGGGCAGGCGAAGATCCCGCCAAACCGGCTGAGACGATTGAACCTGGCGTGTGCCGGAACACTACAGATACTCGCGCATTTCGGTCATGTTCTCCCAGTAGCGTTTGGGCATGTGCGTCATACGGCACTTTGGGTTATGCCGCGCTTCAATGGCTATGGTTTTATAAAACTGCCGCCATAGGGCGCGGTACCGCTCCTCCGTCTCGTCCGCAGGCGGGAATTCCAGTTCGTCGATTCGCACCATACGGCAGATGCGGTTTTCATAAATCAGGGCGCAGCCGTGCGTCTTGTCACAGATGGTAAAATCCTCGTTTGGATAACGCGCGATAAAATGGCCCGCGAGGCGGGGCAGGACAAAGTTTTTCGGCGTAATGGTCGCGGCGAGCATCCCGCCGTAGTCCGAAAACCGGATAAAGCCCTTGAGCAAATGGCATTCGCCGCCAAGATGGCGCGCAGCCGCCAGCAGCGGCGCAACGTCGGGATGGCCGAGCATTTGCATCACCCGCCCGCCATGCGCATAGCCGAGCAGGAGAAACCGCAGGGTCCGTATCTCCTTTTTCTCCATACAGCTCAGAAACACGCTTTCCACAAGCGCAAGGGCGCGCGGCGATATTTTCCGGGGAATCGAGGCGCGGACACGGGCGGCTCTGTCCGGGTCGGAGTCGATCCATTTTTCAAGCATCAAACTCGGCTGCGCCTCCTGCTCGGGCATAATGGCGGCCGGAAGTTCGTGCTGATATACGCTCTCGTAGACGCAGTTGAAAAAGCCGGCGAGACTCCCGTCGTACAGATACACCACGTCGCGCGGCGCGGCTAGAGCGCGCTTTGCAGGCATAACACCGCCTCCTCAACCGCCTCGCCCACCGAGCGTACGTCGCCCGGGCCGGGCAGGGCAAATTTTACGCCGGGCAGGTCGAACATGGTGAGCTGCTCCACGCCGTAGGCGTAGATTTTCGGGTCGATCAGCGCGCGCGTCACCTTCTCCCGCGACAGGCGCGGGCCGCAGGGCTGGTCGCTGGCGATTATAAAGTATTTTGCGCGCTTGAGCACGACGCCAATGCGCCTGAGCTCTGCGAAGCCCAGACTGCCCGTACGCCGCGCCTGTACGATGCGCCGCGCGCTCTTGGGGCCGATTCCGGGCACGCGCAGAAGGTCGCGCAGGGGCGCGCGGTTTACGTCCACGGGAAAAAACTGCATGTTGCCGATGGCCCAGTTGCACTTGGGATCAAGGTAGGGATTGAAATTGGGCGCGCGCTCGCTCAAGATTTCATCCGCAGAAAAATCGTACTGGCGCATGAGCCAGTCGGCCTGATAGAGCCTGTGCTCGCGCAGCAGCGGCGGCGACGTGTCGAGCGCGGGCAGGAGCGAATCCGACACCACGGGCACATAGGCCGAATAAAACACGCGCTTTAAGCCGTATTTTTCATAAAGGCCGGAAGCGAGGCGGATAATCTGGTAATCCGTCTCGGGAGACGCGCCGATAATCATCTGCGTGGCCTGGCCCGCCGTGGCGAACCTGGGCGCCTTTTTACAGAGGGCGCGCTCGTTTTTGCTGTGCTCCACCCCATTTTTGATCTGCGCCATGGGCGATAGAATATCCGTCTTTTTCTTATGCGGCGCGAGCTTTTGCAGGCTCGCTTCGCTCGGCAGCTCAATGTTGACGCTCAGCCGGTCGGCCAGAAGGCCCAGGCGGCGAATCAGGTCCGGATGGGCGCCGGGAATGGTTTTGGCGTGGATATAGCCCCAGAAATTGTGGCGGTAGCGCAGGATTTCAAGCGTCTTAATCATGCGTTCCATGGTGTAGTCGGGGCTCTGGATCACGCCGCTGGAAAGGAACAGGCCCTCGATATAATTGCGCCGGTAAAACTGAACGGTCAGCTCCGCCAGCTCGTCAGGCGTAAACGCGGCGCGCGGCACGTCGTTGCCGCGGCGGTTGACGCAGTATTTGCAGTCGTACACGCAGTGGTTGGTCATCAGCACTTTGAGCAGGGAAATACACCGCCCGTCTGCCGAAAAAGAATGGCAGCAGCCCGCCGCCATTGTATTGCCAATGCCGCCGCTGACGCTCGGCCGGTCCGCGCCGGATGAGGTACAGGCCGCGTCATATTTCGCGCTGTCGGCCAAAATGGTGAGTTTTTGCATAAGGTCCATGGGTTTACGTCCTTTCCGGCGCTACCAGCGGGTTTTGGTTTCAACCACCCGGCCGATGATATAGAGCTGTTCCAGCTGTTCACCTGCGAGGACAAGCGTTTCATACGCCGGGTTGAACGGCTCGAGCGCCACGCCGCCCGACTGCCTGCGAAAGCGCTTGAGCGTACCCTCGCCGTCGCGGTAGACCATCACGCCCACGTCGCCGTCCTCCAGCGTCTGCTGGCGGCGGACAAGGGCAAGGTCGCCGTCATGAATATACGGTTCCATGGAGTCGCCCCGGACGACGAGGTAGAAATACCCCTCCGGCGAACGTATGCCCGCCGGCTCGCTGCCCAGATGCTCCTCAAAGGCAAACGCGTTGTAACCCGCGCGCACCGCGCCGACAACGGGCACGAGCACCGGGCCGGCAAAGCCGTCGCCCGGCATCGACGCGGGCAGACCCAGTAGATAGTCCACGCTCACACCATAGTAACGCGAAAGCCGGAGCAGCATGGAGTGGTCGGGCATGGATTTTCCAGACTCCCATTTTGCCACTGCCTGCTGGGTGACATTCAGTTCCCGCGCAAGGGCGGCCTGGGTCAGGTCCTTTTCCGTGCGAAGCTGTTTGAGACGCGTGTGCAGTATGCGGGATTCCTCCTCTCAGCCTGTACGAAGGCTTTCCATAATCGCCTATATTATACAACCGCAAGTTGTATTTGTAAAGAGGTTTCCAAAAAATGACCGTTACAATCGCTGCGGCCGGGCTGTAAGGCAGCCGCACGTTTATAAATATATTTTGCAGGCGCGTATTTTTCGGCTTTCCATGGCGAAAGGCACAAGCCAGCGGGAGGACGCGGCGCGGCCGGGCGCGTGTGAGAGTACGGGCGCATTATGGCGGCCGGGCGTGCTGGCGCGGCAAACCGGCGCATGTTGGCGGGCCGGCCGGGCGGGCGCGGCAAAACCGGCGCATGTCGGCGGGCCGGCCGGGCGGGCGCGGCAAACCGGCGCATGTTGGCGAGCGCGGCCGGGCGGGCGCGGCAAGACCGGCGCATGTCGGCCGGCTCGGCCGGGTAGGCGCGGCAAACCGGCGTATGTCGGCGGGCCGG
>ERZ827423.827-NODE-827-length-35006-cov-5.000830_pt1 | contig 35006 bp, 30 predicted proteins | sample MGYA00519775_ERZ827423 | MGnify/ENA primary metagenome ERZ827423 (study PRJEB31778, sample SAMEA3449296) | human gut metagenome | biome: human gut; feature: human-associated habitat; material: faeces | place: United Kingdom | collected 2010/2012 ... | reverse complement strand
GGCATAAACAACACCCCATTCGTTAGTAGTATACCATACTGTCTAACAAATGGGGTGCGGTTCAGTCGGCTGTCCGTCTTTCTATGACTTGAATTTACTTTACGCCCTTTGCGGTGAGATACTCGTAGCTCATCTTCAGGCTCTCGAAGGGATCGCGGCCGTGGCAGTCGTCCTGCTCGACCAGATACCACTTCACGCCGATATCGCGGCAGCCCGCGATGATACCGTCCCAGTTCAGGTTGCCCTGACCGATTTCCGCCATGATCTGCTCGGCCTTGTCGTTCAGCGCCATGTCCTTGAAGTGCACCACGTCCATGCGGCCGCGCACCTTGTCGATCCACGCGCGCACGTCCGCGCCGCCCTTCTGCACCCAGAAGGTATCGATCTCAAACTGGAAGTTGCGGGAGGAATTGTCAAAGAGGATGTCCATGCCGACCTTCCCGTCGAACTTGCGGAATTCAAAGTTATGGTTGTGGTAGACGAACTTGAGTCCCGCCTTGGCCAACTCGTCCGCCACGTCGGAGGCCTCGCGCGCAAAGCGCTCCAGCCCCGCTGCGTCCGCGCGGTATTCTTCGGGCATCATGCCCACGCCGACGTATTCGCAGCCCCAAGCCTTGTGCTTGGCGATGACTGCATCCAGATCTCTCTTGCAATCATCAAAGCTGATGTGCGTCGCCGCACAGGTCAATCCGTTTTCTTTCAATCCCTCGGCCACATCCTGTACCGGGATGCCCGCGCCGATAGCAGAAACCTGCACTGCCTCATAGCCGATCGCACGGAGCTTGCGAAAGGTTTCCAGCAATCCCTCAGTATCCTTCGTGAACTCGCGGACGGTAAACATCTGCGCACCCAACTGCGTCATACGTTCATGCCCCTTTCGTTGTAAGCATTTACATTTATATTATAACGCGTTTCCATCCAAAAGAAAAGGAGTTATTCGCTATGAATTCAACTGAAATGAATCTTCCCTTTCTTATTTATTTTATCCTCTGCGCGGTGATGAGCGCCGCCGCCTTTGTCGCCATGGGCGCAGACAAGCGCCTGGCGCAGACGCATCAGCGCCGCATTCCGGAAAAGCATCTCTTTTTGCTCTCGATCCTCTTTGGCGGCATCGGCGGCACGATCGGCATGTTCAAATTCCATCACAAGACGAAGCACTGGTATTTCCGCGTGTTCTTCCCGCTCTTTGCGCTGATCCAGATCGCGCTGGGCGCATGGCTCTTCACCCTTTGAGTGCACACAAAAAGGACTTCCGAGTGGAAGTCCTTTTGTTTTACTCTTTTTCCTTCGCCGTGCGCATCATCGTGATGCGGGTATAGGGCTGCTCATCGCCGCCGCGCATCACATTCTGCCGACGCAGCGTCTCAACAAAGCCGCTCTTGATGAAGCACGCGATTGCCGGAGCATTTTCCCCCAGCACGGTCAGGCTGAGCATCCGGAAGCCGTATTCCTCCTCCGCGCGCTTGCAGAGCTGTTCCACAATGCGCCGCCCCAGTTTGCCGCCGCGCCACTTGGGATCGAGGATGAGATAATCAACACAGCCCCTGCGCAGCTCCCAATCGAGCCGGGTCAGCGACACCACGCCGATCACGCGGCCGAATTCCACGGCCTTGACGGCAAAATCCATCTGCGGCGCGCCGATGTAGTGCTTGCCGAAGGTGAACTCCTTGGAAAAATCCGCCATAGAGAGCTCTTTTTCACGCCCATGCAGCCACAGCGGGCGGTAGAGATCGGCGTTTTCATCCGCATTGCACCAACGAATGGCGTTGGCCAAATCCTCCCGGCGCATCGGTTCCAGCGACAGCGTGACCATAGAGGAGGCGTTTTTCTCCAGCGTCATCAGGGTGATGCGCTCGGTAGGGCGCTCATAGGTGGGCAGCGCGCGATAGCCCATTTTATGCAGCAGACCCTGCGCCGCCGCCTCGCCGGAAATCACCTGCGCGCGGTATCTTGCGGAAGGATAGCGCAGCTCGGCGTGCATCAGCGCGACCTGCGCCACGCCCATCTGCTGCCAGTCGGGCTTGACATAGATCTCCTTGAGCAGCACGTCATCCTCTTCCGGCTGCATCGTCAGGCCGCCGACGGTCACGCCGCCCGCGGTGATGCGATAGGTGTTTTCCTGCTTGATCTGTTCGAGAAACTGCTCCTCGCTCTGCACACAGGGGCAGTCCGAACTGCCGTAGGCGCCGTATTGCGCCAGATACGCCTCGTATCGAATCAGGTAGAGCGCGTGCGCATCCGCCGCCGCAGCCTTATGCAGCAGCACAATCTGCCGGTTTTCTCTTTGCATGCGCGCTCCTCCCCCCTCTTTTTTCTATCAGTTCAAAATCACGGCTGTGCTGTCCACAAGACCCGCTTCCTGCGCCGCCTGAAGCACACGGCTGCGCTCATCCTCGTCCGCGTCCTTGGCGCAGACCAGCACGCCGTAGAGCGCATAGCTCTCCGCATTCTGCCCGCCAAAGACCACTTTTGCCTTTTCCATCGAATCGTCGGGCAGCTGGATGCTGACCAGGCTCTCCGGCATGGAAAGGAGCTCCAGCTTCTTGACCTTTTTGAACGCTTTTTCCACGTTCTTCTGTCCGGGGACAGCCAGCCCCATCACCACGTCGGCCCGCTTGCCGCGCAGCGAGGAAAGGGCGCTTTCCCAATCGGTATTGCGCACCGTGCCGTAGAGCGCGCAGGTGAGCACCTGCCGGGCGAGCACGTCGCCGTCCGCCTCTGCCGCGCCCACGATCACGACGCGGGTATTGCGCCCCCATTGCGCAGTGCTGCCCGCACGGGACAGAATCGCAAACTGCGCCAGCGTCACATCGTTCAGACGCTCCGCCGCATCATAGCCCGCGTCCTTCGCCTGCTGCCACCCCTGCGCCGTCACCAGTGCAAAGTCGCACTGCCCGCTTTCGAGCTGCTGCAAGGCGGCGGCATCATCCTCTGCCAGGGCGTAGCTCAGGGTTTGGTCGCTTTCACAAAGCGCCTGCGCCGCCACAACGCCTTTTTTAACGCAAAGAATCGCCGTCTGCGTTCGTCCAGCACAGCCGGTCAGGGCAAGCAGGCAGACAAGGAGCAGCAGGGCGGCAATTCTCTTGAATTTCACTGGAAACCTCCGTAAAATCACTTCATGAAGGCATTGTAGATGGCATTGATGGCCTTTTCAAAGTCGGCCGATTCCACACCGGTGATGATGTTGATTTCCGAAGAACCCTGGTCGATCATGCGGATGTTGATGCCGCTGTCGGCCAGCGCGCCGAAGATGCGCGCCGCGGTACCGGGATAGCGCACCATGCCGCGGCCGACGGTCGCGATCAGCGAAAGGCCGCTGATGACCTCGATGTGGTCGGGCTTGCAGGTGCGGCGAATCTTTTCAACAACCTGATCGATGCGTCCCTCGATGTTGTGGTCGGAGACAAGCACGGTCATGGTATCGATGCCGGAGGGCATATGCTCGAAGGAGACGTTGCACTCCTCCAGCGCCTCGAGCATGCGGCGGCCGAAGCCCAGCTCGCTGTTCATCATATTCTTTTCCACAGCGATGGCGGTAAATCCTTTTTTGCCCGCAATGCCGGTGATCGCGCCGCGCACATGGCTCTCGTCCGCTCTGACGATCATGGTGCCGGGGTTATCCGGCTCGTTGGTGTTGCGGATGTTGATCGGGATGCCGGCCATGCGCACCGGGAAAATCGCGTCCTCGTGCAGCACGCCCGCGCCCATATAGGAAAGCTCGCGCAGTTCACGGTAGGTGATGACATGGATGCGCTTGGGGCGCTTGACGATGCGCGGATCCGCCATCAAAAAGCCCGAAACATCGGTCCAATTTTCATAAAGCTCTGCGCCCGCCGCGCGCGCGACGATCGCGCCGGTGACGTCTGAACCGCCGCGGGAGAAGGTGCGGATGGTGCCGTCGGGATTGCTGCCGTAGAAGCCGGGGATAACGGCATAGCGGGTGCCGGCCAGGCGCGCGGAGAGCACCTCCTGTGTGCGCTCGGAATCGAAGCGGTGGTTCGCGTCAAAGAAGATGACCTCCGCCGCGTCGATGAACTCCCAGCCCAGATACTCGGCCAGAATGATGCCGTTCAAGTATTCGCCGCGGCTGGCCGCATAATCCACGGACTGGCCGTTGAGCATAGCGTAATGCACCTGTTCCAGATGGGGCGCGAAATCCAGATTCAGCCCCAGCTCATCGATGATCTCGGTATAGCGCGCAGAAAGCTCCGCAAAGACCTTCTCGAATTCCGCCAGCTCCCCCTTGCTCGCCAGTTTATGGCAGGTGTAGAGCATATCTGTGACCTTGGCATCGTCAGGCTCCCGGCGACCGGGCGCGGAGGGCACGACATACATGCGGTTGGAGTCCCCGAGCAGAATCTCCTTGACCTTTCGGAACTGCGACGCTTCCGACAGCGAGCTGCCGCCGAACTTGGTAACCACAATACCCATCTATATAAATCCCCTTTCAAAACTCTCCGGCTTTTTTGATGCGCTTCCATCAATCGTCAATTAGGTAAATTATAGTGAATAATCCGCCCCTTTTCAAGCGATTCCGGGCTAAAAAACGCCTTTTCTATGTAAAAAGATGGCATATGACAAAAGGAACGGGAAAAAGCTCCCGTTCCTTTCCTGTTTTTCGTGGACGCTTTGGATTTAGTCTGCCGTTCAGCCGATCATTTTATCCAACGCGCTCTTCATCTGCGCAAGATTCTGCTGCGCCTTTTCCAGCGTTTCGCCGCTGACCGAGCAATAGAACTTGATCTTGGGCTCGGTGCCGGAGGGACGAACCGCCAGCGTGCCGCAATCGAAGAAGAGCTTGAGCACATCCGCCTTGGGGATGTCCAGCTGGGAGATCGCGCTATCTTTGCGCTCGGTGCGCAGGCCGGTTTCGTAATCCTCCACGGCGCGGATGGTCAGCCCGTCCATGTCCTTGAGGGCAGGGTCGCGGAACTTGGCCATGATCGCGTCGATCTTTTCCATGAAGTCGAGGCCGTCAATCTCCTTGGAGATGGTGCTCTCGACGAAGTAGCCGTACTTTTCGCACAGCTCGAGCAGGCGATCGTAGAGGTCCTTGCCCTGCCCATGATAATAGACCGCCATTTCGCCCACCAGCGCGACGGCCAGCACGGCGTCCTTATCGCGCGCGAGGCTGCCGGTCAGATAACCGTAGCTCTCTTCATAGCCGAAGAAGAAGTGACGGCCCTGCTCTGGGAAGCCTTCGGCCTTATCGCCGATGTACTTAAAGCCCGTGAGCACCTGCTGAACATCTATGCCGTTTTCCCGCGCAATCTTCTGTCCCAGTTCGCCGGAGACGATGGTCGTGACCATGGTCTCCCCCTTTTCGAGCGCGTTCTGTTCCTTGCGGGTGTTGTAGAGATAATCGATCAGCAGCGCGCCGATCTGGTTGCCGTTGAGTGCGATGAACTTGCCGTCATGCAGCACCTGCACGCCGACGCGATCGCTGTCGGGATCAGTGGCCATCAGCATCTTCGCGCCGATCTTCTCAGCCTCGGCAATCGCCTGAACGTAGACGCGGGAATCCTCCGGGTTGGGCATGTACAGGCCGCCGAAGTTGCTGTCCGGCTCCATCTGCACACAGGTGAGGTTCTTAAAGCCCTGCATCCGCAGCATGGTGGAGACGGGGATTGCGCCGGTGCCGTAAAGGCCGGAATAGACCACGGGGAAATCTGCCGCCTTTTTGCGAGTCAAAGAGGTTCTGGGCAGCAGGAAATACAATTCGTCCAAATAGCGGTCAAGGATGCCCTCGGGCTGTTCGAGCAGGCCCTGAGCCTCGCCCTCCTCCAGCGGCAGCATCTTGGCCTGGAAGAACTCGACGGTTTCGATCTCCTTCATGATGAGCTCCGCCTGCTCAGGGATCACCTGCACGCCGCGCTCATCGTAGACCTTATAGCCGTTATACTGCTTGGGGTTGTGGCTGGCGGTGATGACGATGCCCCAGCCCAGACCCATCGCGCGGACGGTATAGGACAGCACGGGCGTGGGCACGGGCTGCTCCCACAGCACGGCCTTGATGCCGTTGGTCATCAGCACGCGCGCCGCGGTCAGCGCAAAGACGTCGGAATTTTTGCGGGTATCGTAGGCAATGGCGACGGTGTGGGGCGCCTTGCTCTTGAGAATCGCCTGCGCCAGGCCCTGCGTGGCGCGCGCGACGGTATAGACATTCATGCGGGCGGGGCCGACGCCCAGCACCGAGCGCAGACCGCCCGTGCCGAAGGCCATCTTACCGGCAAAGGCCTCCATGGCCTCCTTCTCGTCCTGTGCATCCAGTTCCTTCAGCATCTCGGGATCATTTTCCGCGAGGTATTCGCGCCAGCGCGCTCTTTCTTCCTGCCACATGACTGAATTCATCCTTTCTTTGTAAACCAATATAATCTTTTATTGTATTCCTCATCGCGGTAAAAGCCGCTGAACACGCCGCCCGCCTTTTCGATGATGTGGCGCGAATGGTCGTTGTCCACATCGCAGGTGAGCAGGATGCGCTCCATGCCGCGGTCAAAACCCATTTGGAGCAGCCGCTTCAGCGTCTCCTGCGCATAGCCGTGGCCGCGCTCGCTGGGCGGCACACTGTAACCGATATGCCCTGCCCAGGTCAGCGCATCCGGCGTATCATAGGGCCGCAGCTGACCGAACGCGAGGATGCGGGAGCCGTCGTCGCTCATCAGGAACCAGATTTCGTTGGGATTGCTGCCATAGTCCATGCACTCGGGCTTGGACAGCCTGTCCACCACGGCCAGCCAGCCGAAATAGCCCATGCGGCCGCGGCTGCCACAATACGGCTCCTCGCCGGCACTTTCAAAGTCGCGGTCCGCCGCCATCACGGCCTTGAAATGACCCATACGGGGTCTGACCAGTTCCATTTGCGCCCCATTCCTCTCTTTTCGGTTTCATTTCATTATATCATATTGCGGAAAATTTGAAAACATTGCGTTGTCCGCACCGAGCAAAAAGGCGCGCGGAAGAACCTTCCGCACGCCTTTTCAGATGCGTTTTTAGAACACGATGAAGAACTTGAGGATGAACAGCACGGCCAGCACGATGGTCAGCCAGGAGACTTCCTTGGCCTTGCCGGTGCAGATCTTCAGCACGGAATAGGTGATCAGGCCGATACCGATGCCGTTGCCGACGGAGCTGGTGACCATCATGAACACGAGCATCAGCACCACGGGCAGAACGCCGGCCACATCGCCGTAGTCCACGTCCTTCAGGCTGCCCATCATCAGCATGCCGACGAACACCAGCGCAGAGGAAGTGGCCGGAGCGGGAATCAGCGCCGCGATAGGCGAGATGAACATGCACAGCAGGAACAGAATACCGGTGACCAGCGAGGTCAGACCCGTGCGGCCGCCCGCCTCCACGCCCGCAGCGGACTCGATGAAGGTGGTGACGGTGGAGGTGCCGGTGCAGGCGCCCACCATGGTGCCGATGGAGTCGGAAAGCATCGCCTGCTTCATGTTGGGCATGTTGCCTTCCTTATCGAGCATCCCGGCGCGCTGCGCGGTGCCGTAAAGGGTGCCGATGGTGTCGAACATATCGACCATGCAGAAGGAGATGATAGTCATGATCGCGGAGAACACGCCGATGGAGAACAGATCGCCGAAGTCGAACTTGAACAGCGTGGTTGCCGCCATATCCTTAAAGGGCGGCATCCAGCTGGCGGTCGCCAGCGATGCGAAGGGGTTCTGACCCATGCAGAAGCAGCCGATCCAGTAGGCCGCGGCGGCAATCAGCATGCCGAAGAGCACGGAACCCTTGACCTTCTTGTGGTGCATCACCGCGATGGCGAAAATGCCGATGAAGGTGGTCAGAACGTAGAGCACCATGGTGCCGTAAGCATCGCCCATGGCCGCCTTGGTCGCAGAAGGGCCGTTGGAGAAGAAGCTGCCCAGCATGTAGTACATATTGAAGTTTGCGTCCTGCACGCCCGCGTTGGAGCCCAGGCCGATGTTGACCAGCATCAGGCCAATGCCCGCCGGGATGCCCAGACGAACCGCCTTCGGGATCGCATCGACGATCTTTTCGCGGACGTTGAGCAAGGTCAGGATGGTAAAGAGAATGCCGGAGATCAGGATGATGGCAAGGCCCGCGCCGTAAGCATCCTGGAAGGTATAATCCACGCCGCCCGCAGCGGTCATTGCAGCCGCAATGCCCGCAACCACGGTCGCAAAGTAGCTGTTCAAGCCCATACCGGGCGCCATGGCAAAGGGCTTGTTGGCGAGGAACGCCATCAGCAGCGTGCCGATGCCGGCGGAAATGACGGTGGCCAGGAAGATGCCGTTCCAGAGAGCGCCGCCCACCTCAGCGTTCGCGCCGAAGCCGACGATCAGGTTGGGGTTGAGCGCAATGATATACGCCATGGTCATGAAGGTCGTAAGACCCGCGAGGATTTCGGTACGAACTGTCGTACCATTTTGCTTGAGCTTGAAGAGTTTTTCCATTTCTATTTTTCTCCTCCTCTATTTTTGAAGCCCGCGTGAAAACGGCGGGACGCTTTTGATTCAGCGGTCGCGCCCCGCCGTTTCCGTTTTTATGCAGGCTTACTTACCCAGCAGCGCCTTGGCCTTGTTGGCGACATTCTGCGCAGTGAAGCCGAAGCGCTCGAACAGCTGCGCCGCGGGAGCGGATGCGCCGAAGTGGTCGATGGTGAGCACATCGCCGTCCAGACCGACATACTTATGCCAGCCGAAGGAGGTCGCCGCTTCCACCGCAAGGCGTGCGCGCACGGCCTTGGGCAGCACGGATTCCTTGTATTCCTCGCTCTGCGCGTCGAAGATCGCAAAGCAGGGCATGGAGACCACGCGCGCGTCGATGCCCTCGTCCGCCAGCAGCTTCTGCGCGTCCATGGCCTGCTCCACCTCGGAGCCGGAGGCCATCAGGATCACGTCGGGGGTCGCCTTCTTGGAGTCGGACAGGATGTAGCCGCCCTTCATGGCTTCCTTGCCGGAGTTTTCATACAGCGGCAGGTTCTGGCGGGACAGCGCGAAGCAGGACGGGCCTTCCATCTTGAGCGCCTGCGCGTAGGCCGCAGCGACTTCCTTGCCGTCAGCGGGACGCCAGAGGTAGACGTTGGGCATGGAGCGCAGCGCCGCCAGCTGCTCGATAGGCTGGTGGGTGGGGCCGTCTTCACCCACGCCGATGGAATCGTGCGTCAGAACGTAGAGCACCGGCAGCTTCATCAGCGCGGAGATGCGGATGCCGTGCTTCATGTAATCGGAGAAGACCAGGAAGGTCGCGGCATAGGTCTGCAAGCCGCCGTGCACCTGCATGCCGTTGACGATGCCGGCCATGGCCTGCTCGCGGATGCCGAAGTGCAGATTGCTGCCCTCGGGAGTCTCGGCGGAGAAGTCGCCGCGGCCCTTGATATAGGTCTTGTTGGAGGGCGCAAGGTCGGCAGAACCGCCGATCAGATTCGGAATGCGCTCGGCAAGCTTTGCCAGCACCTGGCCGCTGGTGTTGCGGGTCGCGTCCTTCTTGTTTTCAAACTGCCAGAAGGCCTCATCGTTTTCGAGGTCGGGATGGAAGCCCGCGAACCACTGCTCCATTTCGGCAGCCAGTTCGGGATACGCCTTGGCGTACTCCTCCATCATCTTGTTCCACTCGGCTTCCTTCTCGGCGCCCTTGGCCGCAACCTTGGCGGTCTCCTCATAGACGGCGGGATCGACATAGAAGGACTTATCGGGATCCATGCCGAGGTTTTCCTTGAGCGCGCGGACATTATCCACACCCAGAGGCTCGCCGTGCGCGGAGTTCTTGCCCTCCTTGGCAGGGCAATGCGCGCCGATCTTGGTGGTGACGACGATCAGCGAGGGGCGGGGATCCTTCTTAGCCGCCTCGATCGCCGCGCCTATGGCGTCGATGTCCTCGCCGTCGGCAACCTTCTGCACATGCCAGCCGTAGGATTCGTAGCGCTTGGCGGTATCTTCGCGCAGCGCCAGCTCCACCTTGCCCTCGATGGTGATGTCGTTGGAGTCATAGAACAGGATCAGCTTGCCCAGGCCCAGCGTCGCAGCCAGCGCGGAGGCTTCGCCGGAGATCCCCTCCATCACGCAGCCGTCGCCCATCAGCGCATAGGTGTAGTGATCGACCACTGGGAAGCCGGGGCGGTTGAACTTGGCCGCCAGGTGCTTTTCCGCCATCGCCATGCCGACGGCGTTGGCAACGCCCTGACCCAGCGGGCCGGTCGTGGTCTCCACGCCCACGGTATGGCCGTATTCGGGGTGGCCGGGGGTCTTGGAGTCGAGCTGACGGAAGTTCTTGAGATCATCCATGGTCAGGCCGTAGCCGAAGAGATGCAGCAGGCTATACAGCATCGCGGAAGCGTGACCGGCCGAGAGCACGAAGCGGTCGCGGTTGCGCCACTTGGGATCGGCGGGATTGTGGTTCATCTGCTTGGCCCAGAGCGTGTACGCCATGGGAGATGCACCCAGCGGCGTGCCGGGGTGGCCGGAATTGGCCTTCTGAATCGCGTCCGCAGCCAGCGCACGCATCGTGGAGATGACTTTGACATCCATGTCCTGCATGTTTTTTCCTCCAATTTTATGGTTGCAGCTTAAATATTTTTCAGCGTCAGCACGCCCGCGCAGACCGACTGCGGGGCAAACGACGCATCCATGTCCTTTCGGTTGATCCAATCCTCTGCGGCGAAATAGCATTCGTCCGCATCCCAGCTCTCGCCGCAGCTTTCCGCCAGTGCGTCCAGCTCCTTCCGGGTGATGCGCATCACGTCCCCGATCCACATCGCGCCGCCGGGATTCAGGTGCTTTAAGCATTCCAGCAGAAACGGCGCTTTCTGCTCGTCGGTCAGGTGGTGCAGCGCATAGGTGCTGAGGATGGCGTCAAACTTTTCTTCCGCCAGCACCACAGGAAAGCCCTGCGAAATATCCGCGCGAACGAGATGCGCTTTGGGCATCTTTTCCCGCGCAATTTCCAGCATTCGGTCGGAAAAATCCGCCGCGGTGACATCCAGCCCGTCCGCGTAGAGACGGGAGGTCAGCACTGCCGTGCCGCAGCCGATATCGAGCACGCGCCGGGCGTTTGCCGCCCGCACGCCGCTGTAAATCGTTCCCAGCACGTTTTTATATCCCGCAAAGGGATAGGTGTTGCTCTCTTCGGAAAGGCCGACGGTCTTGTCATAGCCGTCCGCCCAGAGGTCAAACCCCTTGTGATCGAGCATTCAGGCTCCTTTTCTGCTCACCGCGCAAGTTCGGCAAGCGGGGTCAGATCGACGTTTTTGCAGCCCTTCACGACGTCGTAGAGCTGCTTGGCCATGGCGGCCACGCCGCCGGGCACGTCGGATTCAAAGTTGATGGGCAGCACGGGGTCGTGCAGCGAAAGTCTCGCCAGGAAGAAGCCCTCGCCGCCCGTGAGGCGGATCGTGACCTTCACGCCTTCGTAATCGGTGTTGGCCATCCAGTCCTCACGGCTGTCACGCGCTGCTTTGATGCAGGCAATCACCGCTTCGCCGTCGGGGCGGAAGTTCTCAGCGGTGAGCTTGAGACGGATTTCCTTCTCCTCCGCAGGCTCTTCCAGTCCTTCGATCAGGCTCGTCAGGTCGCCGCGCTTGGCCAGCTCCACGATGAGCCGCGACGCCATGTACGCGCCGTCGTCGAGGAAATAGTTCTCGGCAAAGGCGCAGTGGCCGGAGGTCTCAATGCCCATCGGGCAAGCAATGCCTTCCCGGTTGAGCTCGATGGCCTTGTCGATGACGTTCTTGTAGCCCCTGCGGTATCTCAGGTGCTTGCCGCCGTGGGCTTCGATAAAGCGCGTCAGCCCCGCAGAGGTCACCGAGTCGGTCACGATGGTGCTGCCGGGTTCCTTCTCCAGGTAAATGGCGGAGAGCATCGCGATCAGGCGGTTGCGGTTGATGGGCAGGCCCTTTTCGTCCACAACGGCCGCGCGGTCGCAGTCCGCGTCGAAGATCACGCCCATGTCTGCACCGGAATCGAGCACGGCCTTGCAGACGGACTGCATGGCGGTCGCGTCTTCCGGGTTGGGGATGTGGTTGGGGAACAGCCCGTTGGGATCGAGGAAGCGGCTGCCCGTGGTGTCCGCACCGAGCGGCTCCAACACACTGCGGGCAAAAAATCCGCCCGAACCGTTGCCCGCGTCCACGACGATGCGCTTGCCCGTCAGCGGCCGCTCCGAGCCGGTCTTTTCACGGATGAAATCCACCAGACCCTGCGCATACATAGCAAGGAAATCGACGCTTTCCGTCTCCGGCTGCGCGGGGACAACGTCTTCATCCATAGCGGCTGCGATGGCGGCGACCTCATCATGCTCCAAACCGCCCTGACGGGTGATGAACTTCATGCCGTTGCGCTCAAAGGGCAGATGGGAAGCGGTAATCATCACCGCGCCGTCGCAATCGAGCTTGACGGTGGTCATAAACATCGCCGGGGTGGTACACAGGCCGCAATCCACGACCTTGACCTTCGCCGCGCCCAGTCCCTCAAAGGTACCGGCGCACAGCTCCCGGGCCGACAGGCGCGGATCGTGCCCCACGGCGATTTTTAGCTCTTCCTTGCCGCATTTTTCGCGCAGGAAGGCGGCGAACTGATAAGCCGCCGCCCGAGCGGTATTGCGGTCGATGGTCACTCCCCCGCCGATATCCACCGCCACGCCGCGCAGATCGCTGCCGCTGATCAGTTTCAGGTGTTTCTGCATAAGACTCCTCCGGTTGTCATTTCAAAACGAATTGTAGGAGACGATGTCCCCCAGGGGCTTTTTCTCCTTGTGCGGCGTTTCCGCCGGAACACCGAGGGTAAAGACCGACATGACGTGCCAATCCTCGGGGAGGTTTACCGCCTTTCCCGTTTCGGTCGCCATGAAATAGGCGGGCAGATCGGCGCTGATGCCGTTGGCGCTGAGCCAGCAGGTGCCATAGCCCAGATCGTGCGCGGCGTTGAGCATATTGCAGGTCGCCGCGGCGGAATCCTCAAAGGGCGTGACCGAATCCGGCCCCACCGCCACCACGACCAGCACCGGCGCCTGCAAAATGAACTTGCAGAAGCGCTTGTTGGCCTCGTAAATCTTCTCCCGCACAGCGGGATCGGTCACGACGATGAAGCGCCAACCCTGCCGGTTGATGCCGCAGGGCGCATAGCGCCCACAGTCGAGTATGGTTTCCAAATCCTCCGGCTTCACCGGATCGTCCGTGTATTTGCGCACGGCCCGGCGGGTACGCAGAGCGGTCAGCGTATCCATGGGAACTCCCTCCTGTCTTTTCGGGGCAAATCAGAAATGGTTGTAGGCGACGACTTCGTCCAGCGTCTTCTTGGGGCGCTGCACCGCCGTTTCCGCCGGAACGCCGATGGAGAAGACCGACATGATGTGCCAATCCTCCGGCACGCCCAGCACCTGGGCCACGCGCTGCGCGGTCGGATGCTCCTGGAGGCCGTTGGCGCCGATCCAGCAGCCGCCGTAGCCCAGCGCGTGCGCTGCGTTGAGCATATTGCAGGTCGCCGCGCCCGCATCCTCGAAGGGGCAGGCGGCTTCCGGCCCGATAGCCACGGCGACCACGACAGCCGCCTGATTGATGAACTTGCCGTAATCGGTCGCATCGGCCATGGCGTCCTTGACCTTCTGGTCGGTAGCGACGATGAACTTCCACGCCTGACGGTTGACGCCGGTGGGCGCGAGACGGCCGCAGTTGAGGATGGCCTCAAGATCTTCCGGCTTCACCGGATCGCTCGTGTATTTGCGAATCGAGCGGCGTGTGGTCATTGCGGTAATAGCATCCATGAAAAAAATCCCCCTTTACCTGTTTTGCTCTCTGTTTATTGTTTATTCTGCAAAATCGCCGTATTCGTTGGTCAGCAACTGATAGAGCGGTTTGAGCAGCAGCATCCCATCCCCGATCTCCTGCGCATATTCCGGTCGGGAGATTCTGGGATCGAGTCCGTCATTATGCTCGACATAAAAACTCTTCTTCCGATAGAGATCGCGCAGCGCGGGATGCAGCTCTTCCGGAATCTCGATGCGCTTATAGTCCTCACCCAGTATGCGGTAATGCGCGGCAAACGCCGGGTCGGTCAGAATCTGCACAAGCTCTCTCTGGCGGCGCAGCAGCAGCGCGCGCATCCAGCGCGCCCGCGCGGGGTCGCTGTCGTAAAAGCCGCCGCCGTAGCAGCTGCAATCGGGGCTGATGTCGTAATACAGGCCGAAGCACGCCCATTTCGGCTTGCTCATCGGGTGAAAGGACAGCCACATATGGCTGCGGTAGGGCGATTTGTCCTTTGTAAAGCGCGTGTCCCTGCGGATGCGGGAGACGATGCGGCGGGGCAGCTGCTCCATGTCGTCATCGATCTTCAGCGCATAGGGCACAAGCTCCTCCGCCAGCGCATAGAGCGGCTTTTTGACGTTCTGCTCATAGTCTTTATGTGTGGACAAGAAATACTCGCGGTAATTGTTGAGCGCGATGCCCACGAAATACTCCAGCATTGCCGGCTGAATACCCGGAAAACCCGTCTGCGACAAGTTTCTTCCTCCCTAACCATGAATCGTCTTTATTATACTCTAACTTCCGTTTTCTTTCAACGGATGATCCGCTTTTCATAACATAACGTTAATAAATTGCGCATCAAAAAAGCGGCTTTTCGATTGAAAGCCGCTTTTTTCTGTCCGTATTGCCAAAGTTACGGCTTATTTTTTAATCTTCTCAATCAGGCCAAGACGCAGCTTTTCCAACTCCTTTTCCGGCAGCGTGCAAGTTTTGCCTTCATACCAGATCTTCATGGTATTTTCGATCAATTCCGTAAACTCCGGCGGAAGATTCCGCATCATCCAAAGCCCCGAACCATACTTGGAGAGAATCTTTTTCTCCATTTTGAAGGAAAGGATTCTCCCTAAAATCAACACATTGCTGGCCAGATACCGCGGCGCGTAGCTGTGGAAATCATACGCCTCCGCCTCGTTGGAAATCGCCGCCCAGAAGTCCTCGTCGGAGACCGGCGCAAACACTGCCTCGATCGGCGCGCCGCACAGCACCACACCGCACTGACGGATCAAACGGATATAACTCGTCACATCGGGGTCGGGAAATTCATGATCGACGATGTAGACCTCCGCATCGGGATCCCGAAAGCGCATCAAATACTTCTCTTTCCAGAAATCACTATCATGAAACACGCAGCTGCCGGGGTTCTTCCAGTTCTGCGCGTTGTACAGCGGGACAGCCGAAATCTCGATTGGGCAGGGTTTGCCGTCCAGCGCGATGCTTTCCCGTGCAAGAGCGAGCTTTTCCTCCGTGCGCAGCGAATCGCGCACCACGGCCACCAGATCCAGATCACCCGATTCCGGCCGAAAGGCGTGCAGCGCGATGGAGCCGTGCAGATACAAGCCGATGAGCCGCGCCCCCAGCTGCCTCTTCCATCGTTCGGTGATGCCGTCCAGCTGCCCGCGGATTTCCCGCGGCAGTTTCTCAAAGCCGATCAGTCCCGCCGAATTCATGTATTTTCCCCCCTTCTTCAGTATAACACAAAAGAGAACGCCTGCAGGCGTTCTCTTTTGTTCAAATAAAACTCAATCGTTGCGTTTGGTGGACGGTTCGGAGGAAGGGCGGTTCTTGTAGACCGTCGGCGTCTCATCGTCCTCGTCGAAATCGGGAACCTGACGAGGCGTGGGCGCTGCCGGGCGGCTTGGCTGCTGCGGCGCGCGCCGGCTCTGCGCAGACTGCGCCGGGCGGGAATACTCCGTGGCGACGCGGCTAATTTCTTCGCGGTAATCGTAAGGATCCTGATTCGGCGCGCGGCGGGGCTGCACCGGCTCCTGCGGCGGAACATATTCCTCTTCCTCGTCGTCGCGGCGGCGGTTGGCGCGCAGCTGCAGAATCACCAGCACCACAATGCAGGCGACGATGAGCAGCACAACGAAGATCAGCAGCATCAACAGCCATGGCGCCATGCCGCCCTTTTCATCGGAATTGATGGTCAGCGGCGTGGGGGTGGGGGTTGCGGGCGCGCCCTGGCTTTCGGGATTGACGGCCACCATGCCGACGGTGACGTGCGCGGGTTCCGTGATGGACTGCACCTTTTCACCGGTGTCGGTTGTGCCGTCCACGACGAAGAAATAATCGCCGGACTGCGTGACGTTGACCGAGATCGTCACCAGGCGATCCCCCGGCGACATGGAATTGATGCGCTCCAGCACATTGTTGTTCTGATCGGAAACCGTGATGTTGGTCAAATCGGACTGCCCGCCGTTGCGCAGCAAGAGGTTGAAGAGCACCTCGCCGGGCTGATCGAGCGTATTGGTGTTGGGCGTGGCGGTGACGGTGAACAGATTCGCCGCGTCGGTCTGCTCCGGCGCGGAAACCTTGACCGAAACGATGTTGGAGGTCGCGGTATAGGTCTGCCCGTTTTCATCGACGGCCTTGACCGTGACCATATAGTTCTGCGAATCGACCGGGCGGATGAGCTTGTTCCAGCTATACGCCTTGCCGACCTCAATGCGGGTGCCCTCGATGAGGTTACCCAGCGTAGAATCGGAAATCGTGGCGTTGGAGAAGGCGACATTGCCCTCGTTGACGACGTTGCACACGAGCGTGACCGACGCGCCTGCCTGAATGGCAGAAACGTCGCTTTTCAGCGTCACAGTAAGCTTGGGCTGATAGATGACCAAATCCATCGCTTCCAGCACGAGCACGGTGCTCTGGCTGGCGTTGGCGGCGCGATAGGAGACGCGCGGCTGGGACTTGACATCGCGCGTCATCTTCACATCCACGGTGAACTGGCGCATATCGCCGGGGGCGAGCTGATCGACGGTATCGATCTGTCCGATCTCCTCCATGTCGTCATAGAGCTGCAAATCGACCAGCGGAACGTTGCCCTCATTTTTGAGGATATAGGTCAGACGGATTTTTTCGCCCTGCGCGGCGGACGTTGCGGACGCGGTGCGCTTGAGCGACAGCTTTGGTTCGGTGTTTTCATAGCTGACCGTCATGGTGCGGTAAACATCATCGCCGTTGAAGTCAACGTAAGTCACCTCAATTTCCAAATCACTGGTCATAGCGCCCAAACTCATTCCAAGTGAATTGGATCGTGCAAAAGCTGTGCTCTGCGCCGCAACGGTATCAAACGACGCAATGAGACTGTTCTCGTATCGGAATTCAAGAGAGCTGATATACTGCCCGGTTTCACCGTTATGCACGGTGACGTTCATTTCCAATATGACCTGACCGTTCTGATTCTCTGTCGGTGTGAACTCCACGGTCAAATCGGCGTGATCCGCCGTTTGAGCATATACAGCGGGAATGCCAGCCAGCAGCAGCGCCAGCGTCAGAAACAGCGCTAAGATTTTTCTCATATGCGTAAACGGAATGGGGATTCCGTTCGTCACCTCCATTTCAGCGCAAAGCGCCGCAGGTTATCAATCATATATTGTACTTTGAAAAGAAACCTTTTGTCAAGGCAAGTGGCGTAAATCCCGTTTTTTTCCGTACATTTGACTTGAAAGCGCGGGTTTTCTTCCTATATAAAACCATCTTTGGGCTATATCTTCCGCTAAAACGCTCCCGGCGACCTTTCTTTTGAAAGATAAACGATTTGTCCCGGGAAATTGTCACAGCAAAAACCGGCCCCCGCGCTTTTGCGGGAGCCGATTTTTCTGTCAGCTATTCAGCTTTTGATCCGAATCAACCGGCCAGGCCAGCGTTGAGCTCATCCAGGACGGGCTGCACGCGAGGCATGATGTCCGCAACGAACTTGTCCCACTCAGCTGCGGGATCGCAGTTCGGGTCGGCCAGGATCTGGATCATCTTTTCCTTCGCGTCGGAACCGAAGGTGCCGTACTTATCCTTATTCTCGCCGGAGAAGGTGGACATGGCGTAGTCGACCTTCTTAATGGTGGCCTTGCCTTCGCCCATCTTGTCCCAAACGATCTGCTTCATATCATCCGCATAAGAAGGATCGGCGGGATTGCCGGAGGGAGCCAGGGAAGCGGAGTTGGACTCGTTGAACTCGAAGTTGGCGTACGGAGAGACATAGGACTGGGTCGCCTCGTCAAAGTCCCACAGAACCTCAACGTCTTCGGGGTTTTCGCCGGTAACCTTGTAGTCCACGCCTTCGATGCCCAGCCAACGCAGGCGGATGCCCTCGGTGCTGTTCAGGAAGTTCCAGAACATCAGAGCACGGTCCATCTTCTCATCGGTGATCTTGTGGTTGAACGCGGTAACGCACCAGTAGTCTTCGGTCTGGGTCATGTACCATTTGCCGTCCATGCCATAGACAACCGCGGGAGCCAGAGCGTCCTTGTTCTCGATGACGCCGGCACGCATCATGTCGTCGGACCAGCCGTTCAGGGAGCCCGCAACGTTGTAAGCGGCAAACGCCTGACCGGCCTTGAACATATCATCGGATTCGGAACCGGTGAAGGAGATGTTGTCCTTGTAGATCAGGCCATCCTGATACATCTGATAGGTTTCCACAACGGCCTTCTTGTACTCCTCGGTCGCGGCGGGCCAGATGTACTTGCCGTCCACCTTGATGTAGGAGCAGGTCTCGTTGCCTTCCGCCGCGGGAGCGTTGAGGAAGGTCACAGCACCGTTCGGGAAGCCCCAGGTGGGCAGAACCATGGCCGCGTTGGACGCGCCGTTGTTGCCGGGATCCTGCGCAACGATCGCCGCCAGCAGCGCCTTCCACTCGTCCCAGGTGTACTCATTGTCTTCCTGATACAGGCCGACCTTCTGCGCCCAGTCCTTGCGGATGGTGAAGTAGGAGGTGTAGGCGTTGTCGATCTCGGGAGGATTGTTACGGGAAGCGGGCCAGCAGTACAGCTCGCCGTCCACCTTGAACGCCTTGACAGACTCGGAGGTCTGGAAGAAGTCGTTCAGGTTCTCGTACTTGGAGATCTTCTCCTCGGTGATGGGAGCAAACGCGCCCTGCTTCGCCCAGTCAAAATACTCGGTGGAGGAGGCGGCCTTCAGGTCCCAATAGATCAGGTCGGGAGCATCGTCGGTGGCGATCCAGGTGCGGATCTTTTCATTCCAGTCGCCCCAGGAAACCGGAACGTATTCGTAGGTCAGGTTGAACTTTTCCTTGACGAACTCATTGCGCGCATGGGTGCCGCACTTTTCGGCGTTGAGCACGTTCTGCGTCAGCGTGATGGGCGCAAGATCGGTCGTCTCAGCAGGCTGAGCCTCAGGAGATTCGTCACCGCCGACGGTCTCAGCGGCCTTGGTTTCCTCGGGAGCCTTGGTCGGATCCTGCGTAGCGGTCTGCTGCGAGCACGCGGCCAGCGACAGCACCATGATCAGCGCAAGAACCAGGGTCAACAACTTTTTCATGATTCTTCTCCTCCTTGTTGGAATTGGATAGAATACCTATTATACAACCCGTTTCAGCGACACGGGCGCATAACCGTTTTTTTGCTTATTCCTTGACCGCGCCCAGCGTCAGGCCGGAAAGGAAATAGCGCTGTAAGAAGGGATACAGGCACATGATGGGCGCCATGGCCACGATGATCGAGGACATCTTGATGGAGTCGCCCTGGATATCGGGCTTGGCCTGGCCGGGAATATTCTGGGTAGCCATCATGTTGACGTCATTGATGATGGTGCGCAGCACGTTCTGAAGCGGCCACTTCTGCACGGATTTGACGTACAGCATCGCCAGATACCACTCGTTCCAACGCTCCACCGCGTAATAGAGGGTAAAGGTCGCCAGCAGCGGCAGGGACAGCGGCAGGATGACGCTCCAGAGGATGCGCAGGTCGGTCGCGCCGTCGATCTTGGCAGATTCCTCCAGCGCAGGCGGCAGGGACTTGAAGTAGTTGGAGATGATGAGCATGTACATGATGTTGATGCCGGTAGGCAAGATCATGGATGCAATGGTATCCATCAGCTTCAGATCTTTGATCAGCAGGTAAGACGGGATCAGGCCGCCGGAGAAATACATCGTAAAGACGATGGCAAAGCGGATGAACTTGCCGCCCGGAATCGGCTTGGTCAGCGCGTAGGCACACAGCACAGTCAAAATCATGTTGTAGATCGTGCCGAAGAACGTGATGAGAATCGAGTTTTTGTATCCATACCAGATCAGGCTGGACTTAAAGGTGAAGGTATAGGCCTCCATCGTCACCTCGGGCGGCCAGAGCATCAGGCCCTGATATCTCAAGTACACCGTGTTGGGCACGATGGACACGAGGAAGGCGTTGTAGAAGGGGTAGAGAATCAGGATGCCGAGCAGCGTCAGGAAAAACAGGAGAATGAAGTCTGCCGCGCCGAATCGGCGGATACGGTTCTTCTTATTTATATGGACATTGCCGTGTTTATCGACGCGGACGTTTGTGTTGAGTTCTGCCATGATCGCTCTCCTCCTTTCCTTACAGCACGGTTTCCTGACCCAGCGCGCGGGTGACGCCGTTGGCCAGCATCAGCAGGATGAAGTTGATAACGTTTTTGAACAGGCCGACCGCCGTGGGGAAGCCCAAGTTCACGCCCGAGGACTTAACGAAGGACAAGCGGTAGATGTAGGTGTCGATGATATCGCCGGTATCGTAAACGGGGGCGGTATAGAGGTTGAAGATCTGATCGAATCCGCCCTCCATGACCGCGCCAACGCGCAGCACGAACTGGATGGCGATCATGTTCATGATGCCGGGGATGGTGATGTACCAGATGCGTTGGAAGCGGTTCGCGCCGTCGATAGTCGCGGCCTCGTAGAGCGACTGGTCGATGCCGGTGATGGACGCCAGATAAATGATGGTGCCCCATCCGGCTTCCTTCCAGATATCAGAAATGACGAGGATGGATCGGAACGCGCTCTTGTTATAGAGCAGATTCCAGTTCTCGCCAATGCCGGGAACGAACAGCTCGCAAATCTTACGGACCATGCCGGTGGAGCCCAGCAGGTTCAGCATGATACCGGCCATGACGACCCAGGTCAGGAAGTGCGGGAAGGTGTAAATGGTTTGCAGCACCTTCTTATAGCGCGGCATGTACACTTCATTGATCATGATGGCCAGCAGGATCGGAAACGGGAAGCCGAAGAGAATACGGTAGAAAGAAATGATCAACGTGTTGCGCAGCGCCGGCAGGAACTGAGGCTCGCTCATCATGTATTTGAAGTGAGCGAAGTCGTTCCACGGGCTGGCGGCAATGCCCTTGAGGACGTAGTCCTTAAAGGCGAGCTGAATGCCGTACATGGGAACATACTTGAAGATGACGAAATACGCGATGCAGGGAATCAGCATCAGATAAATCCAGCGGTATTCCCACATGGAGTGCAGCGTTTTCTTCGCAGAATGCCCCTTTTTCTTTGCGACTTGAATGAACATGGCGTAACCCCCTCCTCTTTGGCGTGGTGCGGTGGATGTCGCGGTCTTTTTCCTGTGTTGATACAGCTGCTTTCGTTTCGAACTATAAACTTTATGTTGATTTTATGCTATCATGCTTTTAATTATTTGTCAACTTTCCATTAAATTACCGTTTTGAATCTGTGCATTCAGATGATAATTATGGTTGCATAACGTTCCTGTTCATGGACTCATTCCGCTGTTCTCTCCATTTTTGATGAAATCCGTGCGGTTTTTGTTGTATATTGATTTTCTTTTGCTTGGATTTTAATTAACAACAGCTTAATAGTAATCGTGAAACTCATTCTGTTTTTTCAAATCCTTTATGATTCCATAAATACGTTAAAAAATACTTTTTGAAATGCTTTCCAAAACACGGAAAAGGAACCGCTTGCGCGGTTCCTTTTCTAATTTGCTGCTCAGAACTGGGGCAGGGCGGAGAAGCTCTTTTCCAGCTCGGCGTCGGTGGGGATGTAGTCATCCATCTTGCCGTCGTGGAACTTTTCGTAGGCGACCATGTCAAAGTAGCCGGTGCCGGTCAGGCCAAAGACGATGGTCTTGTCCTCGCCGGTCTGCTTGCAGCGCAGCGCTTCGTCAATGGCGACGCGGATAGCGTGGCTGCTCTCCGGCGCGGGCAGGATCCCTTCGACGCGGGCGAACTCCTCCGCCGCTTCAAACACCGCGGTCTGCGGGACGGAAACCGCCTCCATCAGGCCGTCGTGGTAGAGCTGGGAGAGCGTAGAGCTCATGCCGTGGTAGCGCAGGCCGCCCGCGTGGTTCGGCGCGGGAATGAAGCCGCTGCCGAGGGTGTACATCTTGGCCAGCGGGCACACCATGCCGGTATCGCAGAAATCGTAGGCGAAACGGCCGCGAGTGAAGCTGGGGCAGGACGCGGGTTCGACGGCGATGATGCGGTAGTCGGCCTCGCCGCGGAGCTTTTCGCCCATGAACGGGGCGATCAGGCCGCCCAGGTTGGAGCCGCCGCCCGCACAGCCGATGATGATGTCGGGCTTGATGCCGTATTTATCGAGCGCGGCCTTGGTTTCCAGACCGATGACCGACTGGTGCAGCAGCACCTGGTTGAGCACGCTGCCCAACACATAGCGGTAGCCGGGCGTGGTGGTCGCCTTTTCAACTGCTTCGGAGATCGCGCAGCCGAGGCTGCCGGTGGTGCCGGGATGCGCCTCCAGAATGCGGCGGCCAACCTCGGTCTCCATCGAAGGGGAGGGCGTGACCGACGCGCCGTAGACGCGCATCACCTCGCGGCGGAAAGGCTTCTGTTCGTAGGAAACCTTGACCATGTAGACCTTGCAGTCGAGGCCGAAGTAGGAGCAGGCCATCGAAAGCGCCGTGCCCCACTGACCTGCGCCGGTCTCGGTGGTCACGCCCACGAGGCCCTGCTTCTTGGCATAATAGGCCTGGGCGATGGCGGAATTGAGCTTGTGGCTGCCGGAGGTGTTGTTGCCCTCAAACTTATAGTAGATCTTAGCCGGAGTGCCGAGCTTCTTTTCCAGGTTGTAGGCGCGGATCAGCGGCGAGGGACGATACATTCTGTAATAATCGAGAATCTCCTGCGGGATGGGGAAATAGGGCGTGGTGTCGTCCAGCTCCTGCTGAATCAGGTCCTCGCAAAAGACCGGCGCCAGCTCCTGCGCGGTCATGGGCTGATGGGTGCCGGGGTTGAGCAGCGGCGCGGGCTTGTTGATCATGTCCGCGCGCAGGTTATACCATGCCTTGGGCATCTCGTTTTCTTCGAGGTAGATCTTGTAGGGAATGGGTTCGTTGTGGATTGCAGTCATGGCGGCGTCTCCTTTCTCATGTTCGGGAAAAACAGGGTCGGTTGTTTTCGGGGACAAAAAACTCCTGTCCCCATGCAGTTTCTGCTGGGACAGGAGTGTAAACTTCGATTACAACCCTGCGGTGCCACCCGGCTTGGCGAAAAATCCATTTCGCCCACTCTGCGCGCACAACCATGCGCCGGCTTTGTTGACGGAGTGCCTGCTCCGGCTCGCATTTGCGGACAAGAATTCTTTCCGCATTCCGCTTGCCCTCAGAAGACCATTCGCATGAAGTTCCCCGTGCCGCGATTCCACCGCCCGCGACTCTCTTTGCCGGTTTCGCTTCCGCTACTTCCTCTTCCTCAACGGTTTATGGGCACGATTATAAGCATGGTCTCTTCTCCTGTCAAGTCTGTTAACCATTTATTTACACATGATGTTCAGCTCTGTGTGCTATACTTTCAACCATCCCTTTTATCAAGGAGGCGGCAGCCATGCTGGAAAAAATGATCCGAACGCAGACGGCGCAAAAAGAAAAGCAGTTGGACGATTGGATGCAGCGGCACGACGCGGCGCATCCCTTTCCCTCCGAGACGGTGGAGCTTACGCCCGACCTTGTCTATGCGCCGGAGAAATACGCAAAAATAGATGTTTTCCGCCCCAGGGCGGACTTTCCGCAGCCACTGCCGGTGATCGTTGATCTGCACGGCGGCGGATTTCTGCTGGGCCGCAAGGAAGCCAATCGGCTCTATTGCGCCGACCTTGCCGCACAGGGTTTTCTGGTCTACTGCCCGGAATACCCTTTTGCGCCGGAGCACAACCTTTTCGAGATTCTGCAGGCGCTCTCTCGCGCGCTGGACGCTGCTGCCGCGCGCATTCTGGGCGACGGCGGCGATCTGAACCGCGTGTTCCTCTGCGGGGACAGCGCCGGGGCATGGCTTTGCGTCTATCTTGCGGCGATGCAGCGCAGCGCGGCGCTTTCGCAGGCGGCGGGCGTTGCCCCCTCTTCCCTGCCCGTCCGCGCGCTGGGGCTGGTCAGCGGCATGTTTTACACCACGAAACTCGACCAGATCGGTCTGTTTCTGCCGCCGATGCTTTACGGCAAGGACTGGCGCAGGCACCCTTTCCGCCCGTACATGAATCCGGAACACCCGGAAATTGTCAGCCATCTGCCGCCCGCGATGCTTCTCACGGCGCGCGGTGACTTTCTGCGCAGGTATTCGCAGCAGTACGCCAAAGCGCTGCAAAAATCGGGCGCAGACTGCCGCCTGATCGACCTGGACGGTGAGCGAGAGCTGCCCCACGCCTTCGCCGCCTTGCTGCCCGAAGCGCCGGAATCCAGGCAGGTCACAAAAGATATGATTTCATTTTTCATGGCACAGTAAAGATATAACAAGGAGCGATCGCCATGCCCAGTCTCGTCGTTCTGAGAGGAAATTCCGGCTGCGGAAAGACCTCGACTGCCAAAGCCCTGCAAAAGAAATTCGGCCGCAACACGATGCGGATTTCTGCCGACATGGTTCGGCTGGAAATCCTGAACGTCAAGGACGGCGCGGATTCGCCCGCGCTGCCGATGATGATGGAGATGCTGCGTTACGGCAGAGCGCACAGCGAGGTGGTGATTCTGGAGGGCATACTGCCCGCAGACATTTACGAGCCGCTGTTCCGGCTGGCCGTTGAGCTGTATCCCGAACACCGCCACGCCTATTATTTCGACATTCCGTTTGAAGAGACGATGCGGCGGCACCAAAGCAAGCCCAACCGCGGGGATTTCGGCGAGGCCGAAATGCGCCGCTGGTGGCGCGAGAAGGACTACGCCCCGACGCTCCGGGAAAGCCTGATTCCTCCCGAAAAGGATCAGGACAGCCTGATTGAAGACATCTATTCGCTGGTGCAAAGCGAGCGGTAAACCGAAAAGCGCGCCCCGGATGAACTTTCATCCGGGGCGCGCTGCTTATGCCTGAATCACGCTGCCGCAGAATTCGCAGCACCCCTTTTCATCGGGCACGACGACCGCACCGCAGTAGGGGCAGGTCATGCTTGCCTTGGGCGCGGCGGCCGCGACAGCCTCCTCGCGCACCGTGGTGCGGATATTGGTCAGCGCTTCCTTGATCTCGCGTCCGAGCTTTTCATACTTGCAGAAGTTGACATCCCTGTGCGGATCGATCCGGACGAGGGAATTGGCCAGCTGCACATCCTCGATCTCAATGGGCGCGGCGTTCAAGCGGAAGCGAATCTCGTTGAAATACGGATGATGGACGGTGATGATCACGTAAAAGGAGTAGCTGAAGTCGAAGTGCGGGGGCTTATAGCTGATTTCATTGCCGTCTTTATCCTCCTGCATGCGCTCCGTGCGACTCTCATCCAGGTCAACGCGGCAGCCCGTTACATCCGCAAAATCCAGCACGTCCGGGTTCGCTGTGGCAAGAGAGCGCGCAGAGGTAACCATAAACTTGCCCGCGTCCTCGTCGAGCAGCACCTTGGTCCTGTCGCCCAGCGCGCGTGTGATGTGAAACGCAGCCACAGCATCCATATTGCGCTGGCGGTATTCCAACTGCGCACGGATCTCCTCCACCGTGCTGTTGCGTCGATCAGAAAAGAAAGGCGAAAGTTTTGCTTCGCAGTTTTTGCAAAGATTGCCGTCTTCCAGCTTGCGGTTGCCGAACAGACCGATTTTTTCGCCACAGATGCTGCAATACTTCTTATCGAACAGTCCCATTCATTTGATCCTCCCATTTATATTCTCTTTCTCTTGGTTCTATTTTCCCGGAGCCTGAGCGGCTGCCGCCGGTACTGAAGGAAGACTGCGCGGGATCGGTTGTCAACCGCCCCGCATCGCCAACGTCTTCCCTTAGTCGCCTCCATTCATCGCCCACGCGGAGCAAGTCGTCTCCCTGCCGTTTACAACGTCAAAGCTCACCGTCAGCGTTGTGTCGTCGCTGGTGCTGTACCAGCAATAGGTATGCACGGTATCGTTCCACCAGGTAGGATCGTCGTCGCAGGCCTGGCCTTCCTCGCCGATCTTGTCGCGCACCATCTCATAGGTGATCTCGTCCAGATAATCCCTCTCGTAGCCCTCCACGAGCATCGCGTCCGCGCGCTGAATGTCCTTGCGGGTGATTTTGCCGTCTGCGCTGGGGATGGTGTTTGCCCAGTCGCCCTCCATGCCCTGCGAAGTGTCTGCCTCATATGCAAAACCGGGAGTCTCCGTCACGGTATCGGCGGGAATCGTTCCGTCGTAGCCGGCAGGCGCTTCGCCCATGGGCGGCAGCTTGCCTTCAGCGATGGCGGCTTCGTACTTGTCGAGTGAGGGCGGAACCATCGCGCCGTCTTGCTTCTCGTTGCCCCAGCTCGCGCCCCAGGGCTTGAAGAACATCATGAACTCCAGCGCGCTGCCGTCCTTTTCCAGCCTATCGCCCATGCTGTACTGATCGGGATAGGCAGGCATGGGCAGGAACATCCAATTGCCCGCATTCATCTCATAGCCCGCAACGCTGCCCTGCGTCGCAACGAGCGCGTTCTCATTCGCCGTGCAGTAAGCCGCGGCAAACGGTCCCTGCTCTGCGCCGTCGATATAGACTTCAAACGTGCCTTCACCGTTCTGGTTGAGTTTCACCAGCAGATAAGCGTCGTAGCTTCCAAACGGCACCGCTGCAAATTCGCCGTTGGATTCAACGACCTGGAATACGCCGTACCAGGTGCCGTTCCACTGCTCCATCAGGCCGCTGTTCTCCGCCGCGGCGCCGGGGACGCCCGTCACCCCCGGCACGCCGGGCACATTGGACGCTGTGCCGGGCTGCTGCGCGCCATCGCGCAGGAAGGTCAGCGTAAGTCCCATATCCATCACGTTTTCAAGGGTGAGCACGCCGTCCTTGAGCGTACCGCTGCTGTCAAAGCCGCCGCCGGAGACCGTGAACCGCTCCCCGTCCAACGTCCATTTGCCGTTGCTCGTCTTGCCGTCCACGCTCAGCTTGCATTTGCCCTTGTCCATCAGCTCAATGGAGAAGCCCTTCTCCCAGATTCCGGAAACATCGGTCTGCACGCCCCACATATCCGCATACACGGCCTGATAGACGCCGGCGTTCGGGTCGGAAGGAACCTTGTCCTTTCCCATAAAATTGAAGACCACCAGTGCCGCGCCGGTGACGAGCAACGCCATTGCGACCACCGCCGCGATCACGATCAGCACGATCTTGCCGCTCCCCTTCTTGCCGCCCTGCTGCTTCTGTGCGGGCGCTGCGGGTTGCGCAGGTGCTGCGGGCTGCACGGGCGCTTCCGGCTGTATGGGCGCTGCGGGTTGCACGGGCGCTTCCGGTTGCACGGGCGCTTCCGGCTGCACGGGCGCTTCCGGCTGCACGGGCGCTTCCGGCTGCACGGGCGCTGCGGGTTGCACGGGCGCTGCGGGTTGCACGGGCGCTGCGGGTTGCACGGGCGCTGCGGGCTGCTCAGGTGCAGCCGCCACGATCTTTGCACCGCAATTGGCGCAGAATTTGGCGTTATCAGCCAGTCGATTGCCGCAATTGCTGCAAAATGCCATGTTTCTTCCTCCTTCATGCTCTGTCCTCAATGGATGACGCGATAGCAATAGAGATTGCAATCGGCGTTTACGGTGTAGAAAAAAACTGCTCGTTTGGGAATGGGAACCGAAGCGGCTTCACCGCGTCGATCTGCTTTTTACATGAGCTTGAGCCCTGCGCCATTGTTCCTGCCGCAAGCGGCGAGCAAAGGCGCAATCCTCACCTTGTCCCCCTCTTCATCAGGGCAGCTCGTTGGGATCCTGACCGAGATAGGCGACGACCTCTTCAAAGGTCATGTCCTTATAGGCATCGGCATACTCGGGATCCAGCACCAAATGCTCGTCTCCGGTCCAATCCTCGCCGTGGCGGCGCAGGCAGGAGTAGAGCTGCATCTCGCTTCCGTCCTCGCTGTTGACGATCGAGACGCCGATCTGGAGTGTATTGTCCTGCTCAACATACGAGATAAAGCTGTTAGGGGTCAGTTTCTGTCCGTCCATGAAGGTGCCGTGCAGGACCAAGTCACCATAATCCGGATCGTATTCCACAGAGAGATCCCTGAGGTTGAGTTCTGGGTCGTTCAGGCTATACTTAACGTAGACATCGCAGCCGCCCTGCGGTTCAAACACAAGGCGCGCCACCACCTGACAGGTGAGGTTGATATTGTCCGCATAGCGATCGCTGCAGTCGTAACACTCCGTCATTCCCACCCAATCGCCTCTAAGCGCCAGGATGTTTGCGGGAAACAGGCCGGAATCGACGGCAACCATGGGCAGATAGGTCTGCGGCAGATCGGAATCTATCAAATCACCCTTGCCATCTTGGCCGCCCGTGCGCTCAAAGACGAGCTTCATGTTCTGATCGGCCTGCGTCAGGATGAGGTTCTCCCCCTCCTGCGCATAGGGGATGGTGACGCCGCTGCCGAAATCGAGCGCAAAGTGCTCTTCGTCCAGTGTAAAGCTGCGCTCCGCCTCGCCGTACAGCGCGTAGGCTCCGGTTCCGTCCGCGCCGATGCGCAGCACGGTGTTGTCCGCAAGCCCGGCCGCCTCAACCTGCGCCTGCGTGAGCGTCTTGCTGCCGGTCATCATGCCGATCAGCGTGTACTCCCCGGCAAGGTGGGTCTGCTTGCCCGATACATCCTGCCCGGAGAGCCGCCATGCGTCGGGTATTTCCGTTCCCTCCCTGACAAAGCGCATTTGCAGACCGTCCTCGTTCAGTTCCAGCAGGCCGTCGTGCAGCGTACCCTCCATGCCAAACTCGTTGCCCAGCAGTTTGTAGTAGCCAATAAAGCTCTGGCCGTCCAGCGACCACTTCAGGTCAAAGGAAAGGCCCGCATAGTATTGGCCCTTACCGCCCTTTTTGAGCAGCAGGTAGTTCGGGTCCTCCTGATCGGTTTCGTAGAAAACGCCGTCGTAGCTATCCTGCTGAACAAGGATATACTTGCCGGTGACGTCGTTCTTTCCGCCGCCTCCGCATGCGGAAAGGCTCATCGCCAGCAGCGCCGTCAGCACCAGCGCAAGCAGGGTTCGCAGTTTCTTGTTCATGGTGTTCCTCCTTTTTGTCAGACGCTGTCCAACAGCGCGGATAGATAACGTTCACTGGTGGAGTTATAGATAAATGCGTCGATCAGACCGTCCTTTTTGCACTGCTTGACGCGCTCGGCCAGCTGCGGTTCGGCGTTTTCATCCACAGACAGCACGAATTTGCAGCCGGGCGCCTGCCGCCGCACCTGCGCGCAGATGCGCAGACGCTCCTCCAGCAACCAGGGCATATAGCCCGTCACCTCCATCAACAGCGTATCGGCCTGAAAGAGGCGGCACTGTTCGGCAGTGTTCCTCGGATCTTCCGATACGATCGGGGTGCAATCGCACAAATCCTGCCGGAGGATCCGCTCGAAGGCCCGCGCCACCAGCGTGCTCTGCATATCAATCACAATGAACCGCATCTTGCTCCCCTCTTTCCTTCGTAAAGGCGTTCCTTTGGATAATATTATTTTAAAGCAAACGCGCCCGCTCTGTCTTTGCACAAAAGTATAGTCTTTTACCCGGTAAAAAAGAAATTCCCGGCGAATCTCTTCCGGCGGGAATGCGTTCAGATTTCAGTCATCGCCCAGTGCCGTGATGACAGTGCTTTCAATGGCGGCGGCGATCAGCTCCTGCTTGGTGCGGAAACCGCACTTCTGGATCATCTGGTTCATGTGGTATTTGACCGTGACCTCCTCAATAAAGAGCTTGCGGCCGATGGCGGAATAGGAATTGCCGCGGATATAGAGCCGCAGGATGTTCTTCTGCGTTTCGGAAAGCACGTCCGACCAGGCAGAGCCGATCTCCACATTCGGCGCGCGGTCGGGGAAAATATGCTCTCCGTCCATCGTGCGCGCCACAACGTCCATCAGCTCCTGCGGGCTGTGATCCTTGTACCACAGGCTGTCCACGCCGACGCGGCGCGCCTTTCCCAGCACCCCCGCATCTACCAGAGACGTCGCCACCACGATTTTGATCTCCGGACAGCTTTTCCGAACCGCTTCCGCAGCGCTCAGCCCCGAATGACCGTGAAGGGTCTGCACGTCCATTAGGATCAGATGGACTCTGTTGATGCGGCAGAAAGCGTCCGTCTGCTCCGCATCGCGCAGCGTCCCCGCCAGAGCAAAGCGTCCGTCTTTTTTGAAGGTCTCCACAAAATAGTCGAGCATATATTTATTGTCCTCGACCACCAGCACGCTGGGTTTCACAAGTCCATCTCCTCCCGCATCAAGTTGAGCCTCAGCGCAAAGGACGGATAAGCGGAAACCGACATCTCGCCCCCCGCGTTTTCAACGCTGCGCCGCAGATTGTTGAGTCCCCCGCCCTCGCGGATTTCGCCGCGCGGGCGCTCGCCGTCGTTGGTAATGGTCACTTGATAGCCGCCCGGCTGTCCGAGGATGCGCACAAACACCACCGAACCGTGCGCATGGCGAACGCAGTTGGTCACGCACTCACGCGCCGCCTGAACCGCCAAATCGTAAATCAGCGGTTCCATCGGCAGCATTCCGTCCAAGCGCACCTCCACGCCCAGCTCCTCCGCTTCGTTCAGCAGCCGGTCGTAAGGGTCGTCGCTGCCGCTGTGCGGGGTGTAGATCAGCGTGCTCGCGGCAAGCGATAAGGCGCTGAGCTGTTCCTCCACACCGCCTTCCGGCGTTTCGCCGGACAGCACGCGCCGGATGGCCGCAAGACTGCGCCCGATGTCGTCGTGGATCTTCATTTTGAAGGCAAGATATTCCCTTTCGCGCACCCGATCCTCCGCACGCGCATACATTTTCTGCAATTTGCCGTTGATGCGCGTCAGCTCGGCGTTGTCCTGCGCCAGTTCCTCATTGATGGCGGAAAGATCGGTCGCATCCGTAAAGCTCGCCTCCAGATAGATGCCGCCGTCCGGCGCAACCGCCTCGCGCTCCGCATACATCCAGACCTTTCCATCCGGAAAGCGGTAGCCGCCGTCGTAAGTTCTCTCCACCCCGTTTTGCGGGCAGTTTTGCAGAGCGGCGCGCAGTTCGTCCAGCGACTGTAAATCGCGCCCCGTCATCGTGCGGTACAGGCGCTCCATCTGCCGGTTGCACAGCTTCACGTTTCCTCTGCGGGTGAAATAACACCCCGCCAGCGGCAAGTCGTCCATCGCCTCGCGGATGCTGGCTTTGGTGACGCTGCTGCGCCGCCCGCGCGCACCATAAAGGATTTCCTCCGCCGTGCCCGCAGCGGAAAGTACGTTGACCGCCCAGAGCAGCCGGCACGGCACGCCGCTTAGCCGCCCGGTATCAAACAGCAGCGTCAGCAGGAGCAGCAGCGCCGAGAAGCCGATTGCCGTCGCCGCCCAGCGCGCACTCTTCCGCCGCTCGAAGGTCAGCATCAGCTGCAAAAGCAGCGCGCACACCACCACGAACAGCGTGGTCAGCAGCAAGGCGCGTTCCTGCGGCAGGGCATTTCCCCAGGTGTTCATCCTTCACCGCCCCCTGTCGTCAGTCTCCGCGTCAGAAACCAATCCGTTTCATCCTGTTCGATTTCCAGTAAGGGTTCTTTTCCCCGCAGCGCAGAAAGATCCGCGCCGCATTCAAAGTGAATCTTTAAGCAGAGCGCACCCTCTTCTTCAATCACCGTGACAAGGAAATAGCGCAGTGAATCCAGCGCACATTCCAGCGCTTCTTCAAACAGGTCGTAAGCGCCCAGCGCGGCATCTACCGGCAGCAGTGCTTCGCAGGACGGGATATAGAGATTCCCCTCCACGCCTTCCAGCGAAAGATTGCTGCACGATTCCCGCAGCGCACCTTCCAGCATGCGCACCGGCAGCATATCGCTGCGGTCGGCGGAGATCACCATGTCCTTGTGACGCTTGATATAGGTGGCCAGCGTCAGAATCCGCAGCAACATCTTCCTTCTCTGGGGCGAACCGTTTTCCATCGCGGCAAAGCGCTCCGCCAGGGCGTCGATGGCTTTGAGTTGGCTCTGGGTTTCCCGCTGCACAAGGTCGTAAAGGCGATTCTGCTCCTCCAAACGATAGCGCTGCGCATCCTGGCGGTACTGGTCGCGCAGCAGCTCGTTGCGATCCTGCAATTCCTCCCGAATCTCGTTCAGCTCCGCCTGAACGCGCATCAGCTCCGCAACGTCCTCCTGCCAAACGGCATAGCCGCCGCGAATCGGCAACGCCTTGATGCGCAGCGCGCCACTTTCCAGCGTTTCGCCCCGCTCCGCACGGACAAGCTCTTCCCTCGAAAGGGGCTGCGCGGTTTCGGAGGCATAGTGCGTGTTCCCTGTTTTGTCCACAATTCGTATTCCCACCGACACCACACGGAACAACCCTTCATACCCGGTGTTGGAAGCAATCAGCCCCGCCTGCAAACAACTTTCCAGCGTCCCGGCAAACATCAGGCAAAGCGCTGCGGTCAAATCCCCCGCCAGATAAAACAGAAGCGAGGTGTGGTCGCTGATCTTCAGCACATACAGCACGCAGTAGATCCCGCACAACAGAATCAGGATCGGCGGCAGCCAGACCGTCTTTCGCCCCTTGCGCCCGCGGCACTTGAACAGCATCAGCCCCACAGCGGTCAATGCGCACAGCCCCATGCAGCCCGCTGCGACGAAATATCCCGCGCAGTAGGAATATTCCCCGTCCGTCCAGACCACGGCATCTGCCGGAAAGGCAAACACGAGCTGGTGAAAATCGTTGGTGAGCACCAGCAGCACCAACGCAGCCACCGGCAGATAGAGCAGCTTTGTCCAGCGCGGCAGCCGATAATTTTCCTGCTTGCCCAGCGAGGCGGCGACGAGCACCGAGAGGAACGGAATCAGCAGCATCGGCAGGTAATAGCAATACCAAAGAAAACGCATCGCGTTTACATCGGTCACAAACAGGAACTTGACGGTTCGATCCGCCATCCAGAATACCATCAGCACGGCAATCGCGGTCAGCAGTCGCCGCACCTGCGCCTGCATGACGCGCCTGCGCACCGAAATACCCCAATACGACAGCAATCCAACATAAATCATGCTGCGCACCAGGCTCAGCGCGCGCCACGGCATGCCCCGGCCGATATTTCGGCATAAGATTGCCGTCACAATGCAAAGGGCTATCGTCCATGCCCCGCGCAGCATCTGTCTGCTTGCCCGCTCCATGCCCTTCCCCGCCTTCTTCCATTCACTCCCTTATCCCGCTTCATTGTACTTGCTTTGCCGCATCCCGTCAATGTGCGCTTATTTGCAGGGCATGGTATGGATCTTGTTTTCCCGGTCGAAGGAGTGCACCCAGTCCGTCTTGAGATAATAGATCAGGAACACCACGCAGCTCGTTCCCCAGGTGATGGGGTAAGCCCAGAAGATCGTTTCAATCACGGGAAACGCCTTCACCGCCAGGGTGATATAGGTCACGCGCAGGATGCACCAGCACGCCAGCATGGTGAACATGGGCATCCGGGCGCGCCCCGCGCCGCGCATCACGGCAGAAACGCCGTGCGCAAACGCCAGTCCAAAGAAAAACAGGCATTCCGTGCGCATCTGCGAAACGCCGATGGCGACCACCGCCGGGTCGTCGTTAAACAACCGAAAACAATTGGGCGAAATGAAGTAGAGAATCACACCCAGCAACTCTGCCAGAAACATGGCGCAGAAGATGCCAAACCTTGCGGCGCGCTTTGCCCGATCATACTCCTTCGCGCCCAAGTTCTGCCCGATGAACGTCGTGATTGCCGCAGTAAAAGCAGTAATGGGCAGGAACACGAATCCCTCAATCTTGGAATAGGCGCCGCAGCCCGCCATCGCGTCGGAGCCGAAGGCGTTGATGTTGCTCTGCACTACCACGTTCGCAATGGAGATGATGGAGTTCTGCACGCCGGAGGGAATGCCCTGCTCGCAAATTTGCCGAAGCATCGGCCCGTCAAAGCGGATTTGCTTCCATACAACATGCTCCGGGCCGTTGGAGCGCAGAAGCTTCACAAAGCACATGACCGCGCTGACCGCCTGACTGATGACGGTTGCGATGGCCGCGCCTGCAACGCCCATTTGAAACGTCCCGACAAAGATCAGGTCGAAAACCACGTTCACCACAGAGGAGAAAATCAGATAGTAAAGCGGCGTTCGGCTATCCCCCACAGCATTCAGAATGCACATGCAGGTGTTATACATCAGCGAGAAGAACGCCCCGAGGAAATACAGGCGCAGATAGGTAGTCGAAAGCGGCAGCACGTCTTGCGGGGTTTGCATGAGGATGAGAATTTGCGGCGCCAGCACAACGCCCAATATCGACAGGAGCACGCCGCACACCGCCCCAAAGGCGATGTTTGTGTGAATGGCGGCCTCCAGGGTTTCGTAATCCTTTGCGCCGAAATAACGGCTGATGACAACTCCCGCGCCCAAAGACACGCCCATGAAAAAGCCCGTCAGCATGAAGATCAAGTTGCCGCTGCTCGCAACGGCGGCAAGCGCGTCCTTGCCGGAAAAGTTGCCGACAATCATACTGTCCGCCGTATTGTAAAGCTGTTGAAACAACTGCCCCAAAAACACCGGCACGGCAAAAGCAACCATATTTCGCCAAATCGGACCGGTGGTCATGTCGAGTGTTCTCTCCCTGACGCTCTCGCTCCTTCTACTTTTTCTTTTGAGTCCTTGCATTCTCTTTGCTCACCTTTCTTCCGTTTCTTTTGTGAATGGAATAACACTAAACTCAAGCCCAAGCCAAGTTTCAAACTGTTTTTCAAAACATCTTGCCAGGCTGTTCGGCTGAAATGCAAAATAAATCCTCATGTTTTTTCAAAACATGAGGATTTAACTGGCTCCCCAGGTAAGACTCGAACTTACAACACCCCGGTTAACAGCCGAGTGCTCTGCCATTGAGCTACTGAGGAATATAGAATCCGGCGATGAACTATCCTCCCGGGCCGTCACCAGCCAGGTACTTTCGACGC
>ERZ827423.826-NODE-826-length-35026-cov-13.378256_pt1 | contig 35026 bp, 24 predicted proteins | sample MGYA00519775_ERZ827423 | MGnify/ENA primary metagenome ERZ827423 (study PRJEB31778, sample SAMEA3449296) | human gut metagenome | biome: human gut; feature: human-associated habitat; material: faeces | place: United Kingdom | collected 2010/2012 ... | reverse complement strand
TTCTACATCGTTCAGGATGTTTTCGTTGATGAAGTCGATCGTTGCCTGAACATCTGCTCTCAGGGCATCCGTGCTTTCATCGGCATTCAATGCCTGCATCGCTTCGCTCAGGTCGAGCAGTGCGGTCACGACCTCAGTTACGGTCGGCGCTTCCTTCGCCAATACGGCCTGTGCGTTGGCGATCGCTGCGTTCAGCGCTGCATCATCAGATCCCATTGCGACGGCCTTATCGACCATATTGCGCAGTGCCTGGATAGCGGCTTCACCGGCTTCCGGCACGCTTTCTTCTTTCAGCGCGATGTTCAGGGCATCTACGATCGTTCCTTCCACAGACAGCTGGATCTGTGTGCCATTGGTCACTTCATCTGCATCCGCCAATACGCTGCCATCGTTGAGGAAAGTGATCTCTCCTACTTCTGCATACAGCTGTTCTTTCAGATCAGCTACTGTCGATCCAGCCGAAACATCCTTCAGCGCACCATTTTCAATCGTCATTTCAGAACCCTCCTTGAGCAGTATTCCTTTGCTGGAGAAAATTCTCACTTCTGCGATGGCCGGATAAAGCGCGCCATCTACATCTGTGATCGTGATCCTGACTTTGCTGATGCTTTCTGGCTGATCTAAAAAAAGGCCATTAGAAACGAAGGCAGGATGTTCAGCTCTCCTTTTTTGAACCATTGCGGAAATGCAGTCGCATCATCGATCATACTGTCAATGGAAGCTGTCCAGAACAATAACTGCTCACGCTGGTCTGCACAGTGATCAAGCATAGCTTTCATCTGCTGCTTCACGTCCTGCCATGCGGCGATATCTCCCTGATGCAAAGCGCACAATGCCCTCATCATCTCCAGACCGACCTTGGCATCGAAATCCAATGCTCCTTCGTAAATGTTGTTTAACAGCGAAGATGATTTTTCCACCTCTCCTCGAAAATACAGGATCTGCGCCAAAAGAAGTTTTTTCATCTCTGTATCCTCTTCATACAGCTCCAGCAGATCGTCTGCTTTTCCGGCAATATGATAAAAATCTGACATGAGGAGCAGCGGGCATTTCTTCATCGATCCCTTGCCCTTTTTGCTCATTCTTTCACCATTTGCCATACCCATCTTTCCTTCCCTCATCTGTTCACTTTATTATAGCAGAAAATCCTTCCATGATCTTTGCCATTCTTTTCACTTATCGGCATACATGGAGAAGCCCTCCCGGACTGACTCGGGAGAGCTTCTTAGAAAGGGAACCTAGAATATACTGTTCAGGCCATGATGCTGTATCGTGTCGTAAGTGGCTTGACTGCCTTTCCTGAACGACTACATTATACTGCAGGAACAGTAACAATATTTTGACATTTGTTTCAATATTTTGCGCTTTTCTTATATCTTCACTGATTGAAAAAAGAGGAGACACGATCATGTCCCCTCTCTGCTGTACTGACGATCAGCTTCTCTTTCTGCGATATACTGCAGTCGCTGCCATACCTGCAGCTGCCAGCAATACAAGCATCATGCCTGTCTGTGCCGCTGCCGCGGTGTCTGCCGCATCCGGCGTCGTGACGCTGCCTTCGCTCACTGGCTGCAGTCCATCGATGGCTGCCTGCATCTCTGCGGCCAGCTCATCGACCTTTTCCTGCGTGATCTCTTCATCATTCATCGCCTGTGTCAGCTTGCTCATCATCCGATTCACCGGCACGACGCTGTCTAACGTGTACGCACGCAGATCAAGGCTGTTCACGTAAGCAACCAGCTCTTCCAGAGCACTGATATCCGCCTTCGTTCTCGCGTTCAGTCTTGCTTCTCTCAGCGTCTTTGTCGCTTCATCGATCGCATCCTGGCTCGTCGCCTCAAGCGCTGCCTGCGCCGCTGCCAGCTTATCCGCCAGGCCTTCTACTGTAGAAGGCACATAGTCATCCAGGTTAGCGATCATTTCTGTTACGAGCTCGATCTCATGTTCGAGCGCGGAAGTATCTAATGTAATGCTTTCCAGACCCGCGATCGCGTTGGCCAGGTCAGTGATGGCCGTCGTCACTTCAGAGGTCGTAGCATCATCATTCTTCGCTACGCTCTTCGCTGCCGTGATCGCTGCTTGCAGCGCACGGTATGTCAGATCTGTATAACCATCTGCGCTGATCGTTTCTGCCGCTTCGATCAATGCGTTCAATTCTGCTTTGCTTACGATCAGCCACAGCTCCTGCGCCTTTTCACACAGATTGCTGATCGCTGCTTTGATCTCATTCGCGTCATCGCTCTGCAGATATACCTGATATGCTTCAGCTATCGCTGTCTTCAGTTCCTGGACCTTGCCCGGACGAACCCCGTCCACATTGGTCAGGATCATATCATTGATATAATCGATCGTCGCTTTCAAGCTTTCTTTAAGCTTATCGCTGCTGACTTCTACATTCAGTTCTGCGATTGCTTCGCTCAGATCAAGCATTGCGGCCACGACCGCGCTCGCAGATGCACTGTCTGGATCATCAAGCAATGCCTGTGCCGCAGCGATCGCTGCGTTCAGCGTTTCATCATCAGACTCCAGCGCATTGGCTTTGTCGATCAAGTTACGCAATGCCTGGATAGCTGCATCGCTGGCCGGATCGCCTGGTTCGCCGATTTCCTCAAGCGCTTCGATCGCCGCATTCAAAGCCTGTACTGCCGCGTCGATCGCGTTCTGATCCGCATCCTCATCGGCTGCGACGCTCTTCGCGTTATTCAGCGCTTCTTGCAGCGCTGCCCAGCTTGCGCTCGTATAATCTGCTTCATTCAGTGTTTCCGCATTTTCGATTGCTGCATTCAATGCTTCTTTGTCCGGTTCAGAAACTGTTCCGGCCGGCTCAAATTCAGCGCTCAGCACGACATCTTCACCAGGCATCAGGAAACTTGTTCCTTCTACCGCGGTGCCATTGTAATTCAGGGAACCAGCCTTCAGCTGATAACCTTCATCCGGTTCGATGTACACATTGACCTTTGCGCCTTCTTCAAAGTGCGCCGCATCGACGCTGATCGATCCATGCTCGATTTCCGGATCGATGGTCAGCGCATGCGTGCGCTCGACGATCGCTTTATCCACACCGTATACTCTGGTCTCGAAGATACGGGTTGCCGGATAAGGCGCACCGGTCTGTGAACCATTGTAGATATACAGACGGAAGTAACGTCCTTCGACCAGTTCATCAAAGGTCGTATTGACGATGTTCTCGCTGTTATTGTCATAACGGGAGACATCTCTCCAATTGGCGTTATTGCTCAGATAACTGCTGCTGGACAGCTCTTCCTCGCTTGGATCCTCATCGATGAGCACCTGCAGCGCAAAGGAGCTCGGCGCATACAGCGCATGCTCGATACCGCCGCCGACCAGCTGCCAGCTGCTGATCTGCTTAACAGAACCAAGATCGAATGCTACCCACTGGTTCGTGTTCGTGCCGTTGCCCGGGCACCATTTTGTCGTGTCCAGATCATCGAAGATATTTTCCGGACCTTCTCCGGCTGCCGGTGATCCGCTTGATCCGAGGATGGTCGCGCTCGGACCCAGGTTGACCGGAATGGTCGGGTCCACATAGATGCGGTCGGTTACCCGTACCGTCACGCTTGCGCTTGCGTCTGCGTCAAATGCGGAAGTCGCCGTTACCGTCAGCGTCTGAGACAGCTCGTTGCCGTCTACGCTGAGCACGCCATTGTTGTTGATGGTGGTGCCTTCAGCGGTTGCGCCAGATACGCTCCACTTCACGGCATCCAGATCGCCCTGCGGGGAAGAAACGGATGCGGTAAACTGATAAGTCGATCCCTGCGGAACTTCGACGTTCTCGCTCGGCTCGATCTGAATGCTGTCGATCTGCACGCCGCTGGTATCTGCGCTGTCCGGGTCAAAATCACCCATTGCGCTGTACGCGGTGTCGACGAACGGCTTCAGGCCTTCGTCAGAAGACACTGCCTGCAGCACGCTGTTGTAGATATCTTCTCCGGCACCTTCCAGAGAGATGATCTGATAACGCTCATTGCGCGGGATGTCCAGACGTTCCTTGGCAGCGGCCGCAAGGTAATAGCCCTGCACCTGTTCTACCGGATCATCGCTGGATACGACCGCCATGGCGCCGCCGATGACCGCTGCCATATCATACAGCTTGTTCATGGATGTCTGCGCCTCGGTCACGATCAGACGATAAGCCGCATTGTCGCTGTCTGCGAGCGTCTCGACTTTTTCAACCGCGTCCATGATCTCGATCATCTTGTCCTCGATCGCTGCCGCAGATTCCTTCGTTCCGGAATAACCGGCGATCAGACGGCTGATCTCTGCCGGTACATAATCATCGTTCAGGTTTCCATAAACGGTCCGCAGCGCATCCGCCATTTCCGGATCATCCGGGATGATGGCGTCAAAGCAGTCATACCAGTTCTGCTGTGCATCGAACGCCTGCGGATTCCATGTATAATCAGCTACACCGAAGAGCGCTACCTTAGATGCTTCTGAATAATTCATCGGATTAGACAATACGCCCTTGATGTTGGTCGGATTAGAATCCTGAGAATAATCAAAGTTGATCGGGTTGGTGAAGAATACGCTGTCTTCCGCGTCATTGACCGGATAGTTCCACCACATGACCGGCGTACGTCCGATCCAGTTCTTGAAGGTCGTAGCGGAAGAATTGCTGATGCTGGAGAAGACATCACTGCCGGTGAAGCAGATCTCAATGTCTTCATGCAGCTGCTGGAACTTCGGCAGGTTGCTCGATGCGCCGGAAGAACCGGTCGTATACCATGCCGGTGTGAAGAACAGCCCCTTCACCTGATCCTCAGGTGCGCTGCCTTCCGTATTGTACTTTGCATACAACTGTTCCTGCACCTGATTGAGCATGTAGATCTGCATGTCGCAGGTGCTCGTCGCATAGTCATTAGAGATATCGTCAACAAAGATACCGAACTGACGAACGCCCAGTTCATACATATGCTCGAACTTGGTCATCAGACGGGCGATGCCTTCATCGGTCGTCTCTTCATTGGTAAAGTCGATTGGCTTCTGCATGGCCGGATGTGCGACCCAGACAAAGCTTACCTTGCTTGCCGTTGCCGCAGCGGCGATCTGCGCCATCTCATCCGCGGTCCTTACGCCGTTCTTGGAATCTTCCTCGCTGACGGTTTCCGGATAGTCCTCATCCCATAATCCCAGATGATAAGGATCAGACTTCGGTCCATACAGGAAGACGTTCATTTTATAACGCTTTGCATAATCCATGAAGCTCAGCGTGCCGTCCACGGTCCATGGATAACCATAGTAACCTTCGACGACGCCGCGGTATTTCTGGAATGCGTAGTCTTCAAACGTAGACACCTTCATCGTGCCGTCAACGCTCTGATCGAGCATCTGCTCCAGCGTTGCCAGACCATAGTAAGCGGCGTCTGTGTCTTCGCCCAGCACGACGATGTCGCCGTCCTCGAACACCTTGACCACATGCATGTCGTATTTGTTTTCCGCTTCGGTGAACACATCGCGCGGTACGTCCGCATGCGTATCGGCAGCTTCGCCTGATCCGTTGACGCCCACATACAGGTTGACTTCGCCTTCCTGCGGCTCATCCGTGAATACCGGGGTCATGTCATGCTCGCTGATGACCTCTTCGATGCGGTCTTCCGTCACGCTGTCGATGCCGCTTTCCGCGATGACATTGACTTCATCGCTCAAACTGATCGCCGCGTCAGAATCCGTCACGCTCTGCGGGATCGGATAGATCTTGTAATTTCCGGTCTCCTCTTCGCTCGTATCCTGTGTATTGTACACAGAAACCTCAAAGATCGATACGGATGGCCAGTCGCCATTGTAGTCTGTCGCTCTGACACGCAGATAACGCGCATACTGCAGCTCGCTGAATGACACGCTGTCCAGTTTAGAGACCGGCGCAGTAGACCGGTTATGGATCACTGCCCAATCCTGTGCGTCATCAGAGATCTCCAGCACAAAATTCTGGATGTTCTGCTGTTCCCACTGGATGTCGACCAGGTCGAATGCGGTCACTTCTCCAAAATCGATCTGCAGCCATTTCTCCGGCCGAGGGCTTCCAGTTCCCTGATTGGTTGCCCAGCGCGTCTCGCTATTGCCATCGATGGCCAGATCGGCCGTAAAGCTCGTGCCGTCTTCGACATCATTGGCAGTTGCTGTCGCTCCCAGTGCCAGGTTCGTCGATGCCGCACGGGAAGATACAGCAGACGTATTGGCGCGCACGCCAATGCCCAGTCCGAGGACCATGCAGCACACGAGCGCCAGCACGGAGAGCTTTCTCATTACTTTCTTCATTTTTCTCCTCCTTGATTCAGGCTTCATCCCATTTCCTCCTTTCCTTCAGGATGTGTTAGCCCTTTCATCACAATACAGTGTACAACAATCTTCAACCGCTTACAATGATTTCTTTCCCACATTTTCCCATGATGACATATCATTTTGTCCATATATTCAGAAATTTATTAATATTTCTGTTCTGCTTTTCATGGCATTGATGGGCAAATTTTACCATGATGCTCATCTTGCGCATCCTTGCAGGCCGTTATCGTTCCCGCTGCTCCAAGAAAAAAAGACCGTGGCGGCAATGCCAGATGGCATCGGCCGTCATGGTCCTTACGAGCTTTTCTCTGTCTTTCGATGCTGCAGATAATGAGAGACCCGCAGCTGCAGCGCGGTCGGGGCCACTCTCGTCAGTGCCCTCACCCATTTCATCATCGCGCCTGGGATGATCTCACGCTTTTCGCTGAACATGCCATCGATGGCGATCTTCGCCGCTTTCTGCGCGGACATGCCGCTGGTGAAGAACTCCACGCCGGCCACTTGGTTGAATTCGGTGCGCACCGGCCCCGGGCAGAGCGCCGCGACATGCACATGGCTGCCGCGCCGGCGCAGCTCTCCGTAGATCGACTGGCTCAGCCGCAGCACATACGCCTTGCTCGCGTAATACGTGGCCATCAGCGGTCCCGGCGCATAAGCCGCTATGCTCGAGACATTGAGGATATAGCCATGGTCCCGCTCGATGAAGTCGCGCAGGAACAGCTTGGTCAAGATATGCACCGCACGGATATTCAGGTCGATCATCTCCAGCTCCCGATCCAGGCTCGTCTCATCGAAGGGGCCGCAGAGCCCGAAGCCGGCATTGTTGATCAGGATATCGATCTCTTCCGCCCTGACTCGCTCATAGAGCATGCGGCAGCTCTTCTCATCGCGCAGGTCCATGCAGATGACCTGTGCGTGTTCTCCTAATTCTTCGCGCAGCGCCTGCAGCCTCGTCAGCCGTCTGGCCACCAGGATCACCTCGATGCCCATGGCGGAGAGCTGCCGGGCCATCTCGCGGCCGATGCCGCTGCTCGCCCCGGTGATCAGCGCCTTCATCTGCTTTCCTCCTGCTGCAGCTGTGCGCCGTCTATGCCGCCCTGCAGGCTTCCGCTCACGCCGATCACCGCGTCTTTGACCAGATCTGTGGCATCCAGCCAGAAGACGAAGCGCTCATTGTCGCTGATCACGATCTTCTGCAGGCGGACCTGTTCCCTGAACGCCTTCTTGGTCAGCTTCTTCTCCCCGTTGGGCAGCGCGGCGTTGAATTTCGGCACGGCTCTGTCCGCCGCATAATTCACCGCGTCATTATACCATCCGACCTGACGCTTCTGCATCGCGTGCAGGATGCGGATTCCTTCTTCCTGCTTTCCTTCAAAATAAACTCTCGTCCGCGCTTTGGCAAATGTCTGGATGCGGCAGCGCCCTTCAGCGACCTCCGCGTCCTCTTCTTCGGACATGCGCACATTCGCCTGCGGGGCATCCGCGCCGCGCAATGCTTCAAGCTGCGGTTCGCTGCAGTCGTTTTCGATCAGCTCGAGCAGTTCGAATCCCTGCTCGCTGATGCGCACCTTCGCATGAAAGATGGCATTCTTGCGCAGCTGCGCCTGCAACGCATGCACGCCTTCCTCATCGCAGCTCTTCTCCAGCCGGATCTTCTCTTCGTGAAGCACATCGCTGCCTTCTTCCTTCCATGCGCGCAGGATGATGCTCGCTCTCCAATATTGCGCCTCTCCGCTCTTGTGCGCGCCCAGACCGACAGGACCACACAGTCCGTAGATGATCAAGGGCCGGTAATTCTGCTTCTCTCTCTTCTTGAACAAGCGGTCAAACAGTCCCATTTCCTTCACCTCTGCATTCTGTTTCATTATAGCATGCGTGAGGAAGCATGTCATGCTCCCTCACGTATCTTTCTCATTACGATGTTCAGATGCCGCGGATCTCATGAAAGGCATGCTGGGCGGCGATCGCGCCGTCATTCGCTGCCGTCACCACCTGACGCAGCGGCTTGGCGATCACATCGCCTGCGCCATAGATGCCCTTGCACGCAGTCTCGCCGTTGGCATCCACGATCATGTAGCCTTTTTCATCGAGCACATCGAGCCCCTGCAAAAAGCTGACGGCCGGATCCTGGCCGATGTAAGGGAAGATGCCGCTGACTTCCAGCGTCTGTTCGTCCCCGCTGTCCACATCGCGCAGCACGATGCCGTTCACCTTCATGCCGTCATCGAGGATGCGCACCGGCACATGCCGGCGGATGATCTCGATCTTCTCGTTCTCCTCGATCTGCTTCTGCACATGCGCTTCGGCACGGAAGATGTCCCTGCGGATGACGATGGTCACCTTGCGGGCAAACTGGGTCAGATAGAGCGATTCCTCCAGGGCCGCATTTCCGCCGCCGATCACGCAGACATCGCGGTCCTTGAAGAACGCGCCGTCGCAGACCGCGCAATAGCTGACGCCGCGGCCGACATTTTCTTCCTCTCCCGGAATGTTCAGCATGCGCTCCGCTGTCCCGGTGGCGACGATCACCGCCTTGCACGTATATGCCGTGCCATCCGCGCAGATGACCTGCTTCTGTTCGCCGTCCTCGATGCGCACGACTTCCCCATAGGCATAGACGGCCCCGAAGCTGGTCGCGTGCTCGAACATCTCGCTTGCCAGGGATGCGCCGGAAGTCGAGCGGATGCCCGGCCAGTTGCTGATCTCATTGGTCTTGATCAGCTTTCCGCCCGGCGCCCCCATTTCCAGCATCAGGGTGCTCAGCCCTGCGCGGCTGCCATAGATCGCCGCACTCATGCCGGCCGGACCGGCGCCGATGATCACCAGATCGTAGTATCGCTCCATTCGCGTTCCTCCTTTACGATATCGATAAGCTCTCTGAATTCATGAATGAGCGCGCACGGAGAGAGCGCCTGCAGCGCCTCCTCACGAGAAGCGTCGGACACGAAGGCCACGCTGAACGCCGCCATGTTCTTCGCCGCCTCGATGTCGCTTGGGGAATCCCCGACATACACGACATTGTCATGGTCATGGCGCAGCTCGCCGCATACGCGCAAGATGCCCTGCGGATCAGGCTTGGGACGGTCGATCTCATCGCCGCCCAGCACCGCATCGATATAGCGGCCGATCCCGGTGTGGGAGAGCCCCATGTCGACGATGTCCCGTTTCTTGTTGGACATCACGCCGAGGCTACAGCCTCGTTCCTTCAATGTGCGCAGCACCTCTTCCACGCCGTCGAACAAAGTCACTAGCTCATCGTGATGGGCCTTGTTGTATGCGCGGTAGACGTCCACCGCATGGTCTACCTCCGCCTCGCTGTCAAAATAGCGGGCAAAGCTCACCTGCAAAGGCGGGCCGAAGAACGCGTCCTTGTCTTGCTTGGTCACGATATACGAAGGCTTCAGCTCATGCATCGTATGGACGAACGACGCATCCACCAGCGCGCGGGAATCGATCAGGGTGCCGTCCAGATCGAAGATGACGGCTGGCTTTTCCCGGCGAAACGGCCAGAACCGCCGAAACAGACGGTCCCAGACGCCGATGATGCCGGCGATGCCGACGATCACCAGCAGCAGGCTCACCAGCTGCGCGATACGCAGGCCGCCCGCCATCAGCGCATCGCTGCGCATCGATTCGATCACAAAGCGCACCGCGCCATACCACGCGCAGTATGCCCAGGCCAGATCGCCGCGCTTCCTGCGGCCATGCTTGCGGTAGACGAAGGTGATGAGCGCAAAGCCGAGCAGATTGGCCAGGCTCTCATACAGAAAGGTCGGCTCGCGGTACTGCCCGCCGATATACATCTGATCTTTGATGAACGAGGGCCATCCCTGATAATACGATTCGCTGACGACGCGGCCGAACGCTTCCTGGTTGATGAAATTGCCCCAGCGTCCCAGCGCCTGCGCGATCAGGATATTGGGGAAGATCGCGTCCATGACGCGCAGCCCGTCCACCTTCATGCGGCGGAAGTACCACAGGCCGAAGGCCACGCCCGCGATCAGACCGCCGTGAATGGCCAGTCCGCCCTCCCAGATATAAAAGATGCGGATGGGATCGGCTACGTATCGTTCCCACTCGAAGATCACATAGTACAGCCGGGCGCCGATGATGGCGATCAGCAGCATCGGCACAAAGAAATTTTCTAACATCTCGCTGTCATAGCCCCACTTCTTCAGCGTGCGCAGACTCAGCGCATAGGCGATCAGCGCACCGGTGAGGATGAACACCGCATACCAGGTCACATGGATGTTCCCGATGGACAACAAGATCTTGGGATCAGGAAACAGCTGCATCTGACTCCTCCTTATTCTTTTCGATAAATTCCAGCACGCGCTGCTCAAACTCCTTGGCCGAGTCCAGCCCGTCCTTGGCCAGCATGTAATTGGTCACGGCGCTTTCGATGATGACGCCCATCGAACGGCCTTCGCGCACCGGAATGGTGATCTTGGGCACATCCACATCGAGTATGGAGACCATCTTCTTCTCTTCGATGCCCACCCGGTCATAATTGGCCCGCGGATCAAATTCCTCCAGGGTGATCTGGATATCCACATTGGCCTTGTGGGCGACCGCGCCGACGCCGTACATGCGCGCGATGTTGATCACGCCGACGCCGCGCAGCTCCAGCATGCCTTCCAGCAGCTGCGGCGATCTGCCTACCAGATGATTGTGGATGCGGTAACAGTCCACCCGGTCATCGGCGACCAGCTGATGGCCGCGCTTGATGAGCTCCAGGGCGATCTCGCTCTTGCCCATGCCGCTCTCGCCGCAGATCATCACGCCGGTGCCATAGATGATGAGCAGCTCGCCATGCACAGAGACCGACTTGGCCAGCCGTTCATCGAGCCAGGTGATGATATTCACGATCGTATGATTGGTCTTTTCCTCACAGCAGAATACCGGAAAGTTCTTTTCCAGCGCACATTTCCGCAGGATCTGCGGGCACTCGTGTCCTCTGGTGATGACGATGGCCGGTGTCTCTTCCCCGGTCAGAAAGTCAAACGAGCGCTTTTGCGACTGCTCGCTCATCGTGGCGATATAGGCGATCTCCTTGTCGCCCAGGATCACCAGGCGCTTGGCCTGGGAGTAGTCGAAGAAGCCAGCCAGCTCCAGGCCCGGCCGGTTGGTGTCTGTCAGCTCGATGCTGCGTCTCAGCGACTGTTCGTCGCCGGTCAGCTGTTCAAACTGAAAGTAATCCGCAAATTCCTTCACTGTCACTTTTTTGTCTGCCATGCTCATCCCTCCAGCATCTTTCTCAGATATCGTCCGGTATGGCTCGTTTCTGAACGGGCCACTTGTTCCGGTGTGCCACACGCGACGATCGTGCCGCCTTCATCGCCGCCCTCCGGGCCGATGTCGATGATATGGTCCGCGCTCTTGATCACATCGAGATTATGCTCGATGACCAGCACGGTGTCGCCGTTGTCCACGATGCGCTGCAGCACTTCCAGCAGCTTCTTCACATCGTGTGTATGCAGGCCGGTGGTCGGCTCATCCAGCACGAACAGCGTCTTGCCGGTCGCCTTGCGCTGCAGCTCGCTGGCGAGCTTCACGCGCTGCGCCTCACCGCCGGAAAGCGTGGTCGCGCTCTGTCCCAGCTTCACATAGCCCAGGCCCACGTCCTTGAGCGTCTGCAGCTTATGGCGGATCTTGTGCACGCCGGAGAAGAAGTCGATGGCCTCTTCTACGCTCATTTCCAGCACATCATAAATGTTCTTTCCTTTATAAGTGACCTGCAAGGTCTCTTCATTGTAGCGCTTGCCGCCGCACTCTTCACACGGCACATACACATCCGGCAGGAAATGCATGGAAATGCGCAGGATGCCATCGCCCTGGCAGGCCTCGCATCGCCCGCCCTTCACATTGAACGAGAAGCGGCCTTTTTCATATCCGCGCAGCTTGGCTTCCGGCGTCTGGGCAAACAGCTCGCGGATATCGTCAAACACGCCGGTGTATGTCGCCGGATTGGAACGCGGCGTGCGTCCGATGGGATCCTGCGAGATATCGATGACCTTATCGATGTTCTCGATGCCGCGAATCTCCTTATGCTTGCCCGGCTTGATGCGCAGACGCCCCAGGGCATGCTGCAGCCCCTTGGTCAGGATCTCATTGACCAATGAGGACTTGCCCGAACCGCTGACCCCGGTCACACAGATGAAGGTGCCCAGCGGAAAGTCCACCGTGACATTTTTCAGGTTGTTGGCCGCGCCCTTGACGACGCGCAGCTTCTTGCCATTGCCCTTGCGGCGGGTCTTCGGCACCTCGATCCTCATGCGCCCGCTCAGATAATTGCCCGTGATGGAATCCGTATTGGCCATGACTTCCTGCGGCGTGCCGCAGGCCACGACCTCTCCGCCATGGATGCCCGCGCCCGGACCGATGTCGATGATATAATCCGAAGCACGCATCGTATCCTCGTCATGCTCCACCACGATCAGAGAATTGCCCAGATCACGCATATCCTTCAACGTGGCGATCAGACGGTCATTGTCGCGCTGATGCAGGCCGATGCTGGGCTCATCGAGCACATAGAGCACGCCGCTGAGATGGGAGCCGATCTGAGTAGCCAGGCGGATGCGCTGTGCCTCTCCGCCGGACAGCGAGCCGGCGATGCGGTCCAGCGTCAGATAGCCGAGCCCCACATTGAGCAGAAACTGCAGCCGGTCAGAGATCTCCTTGATGATGAGCCGGGCGATGTCTGCCTGCTGAGGAGTAAGCTTCAGCTCCTGCATGAAGCGCACCGCCTCTTTCACGCTCATCGTCGTCCATTCATAGATGTTCTTTCCGCCGACATAGACGCTGAGCGCCTGCTCGTTGAGCCGCTTGCCCCCGCAGGTCGGACAAGGCATCTCCGCCATGAACGTGCCCAGCCATTCCCTGGACATCTGGCTCGTCGTCTCCATATAGCGCCGCTCGATATGCGTGACCACGCCTTCGATGAACTCATTCTTATGGGTGACATTGCCGCTGCGGGAATACAGCGTATAGGCGATCGGCTCGTCTGAGCCATACAGCATCATATCCATCTGATGCTTGTCCAGCTCCTCGATCGGCGTATGCACATCGATGCCGTAATGATCCAGCAGCGCCTTGAACCGCTGCCATTCCAGATTCTCTGTACCGGCGATATTCTTATAATAGACGATGCCGCCCTGCGCGATGCTCTTCGCGCGGTCCGGGATCAGGTAGTCCACATCCACCTTCTGCGTGATGCCCAGTCCCTTGCATTCCGGACATGCCCCAAATGGCGCGTTGAACGAAAACAGCTTCGGCTCCAGCTTAGGAACAGAAAAGCCGCAGTATTTGCAGGCATAGTTGCTCGAAAAGAGCAGTTCGTCCTCGTCATAGGCGACGATGGCCAATCCGTCGCTGAGCTTCAGCGCATTCTCCAGCGAATCATGCAGGCGGGAGCGGTCATCGCTCTTTACGATGCGGTCGACGACCACATCGATGTCATGCTTGCGGTTCTTCTCCAGCTGCTCCACTTCCTCCAGGATGCGGATCTCCCCATCGATGCGCACACGCACATAGCCTTCTTTGGTCAGCCGGGCCAGCAGATCCTTATGCGTGCCTTTCTTGCCTCTGACGATCGGCGCAAGGATCTGCATCCGCGTGCGGTCCGGAAGCTCCATGATGCGGTCGATCATCTGCTTCACCGTCTGTGAAGTGATCGGCTCATGGTGCGTCGGACAATACGGCACCCCGATCCGCGCATAGAGCAGACGCAGATAATCATAGATTTCCGTCACCGTGCCCACGGTCGAGCGCGGATTGTTGCTAGTGGTCTTCTGATCGATGGAAATGGCCGGAGACAGTCCCTCGATGCTGTCTACCTCTGGCTTTTCACTGTTGCCCAGAAACTGTCTGGCATAAGCGCTCAGCGATTCCACATAGCGGCGCTGGCCTTCCGCATAGATGGTGTCAAACGCCAGGGAGGTCTTCCCTGAGCCGGAGACGCCCGTCATGATGACAAAGCGGTCCCGGGGAACCTTGACATCGATGTTCTTCAGGTTGTTTTCCCTGGCACCCTTGATCACGATCCATTCCTTGTCCATGTAATCACCCCGTTTTATCATTTGCCGCGCCGCACCCGCTTATACCGGAGGACGCGAGGTCTCGTATATTATATACCAGGTTGTTTTTTTTCGCACCCGGTTCGCATGAAGTTCTCCTGTGATTTCCTCTGCCCGCAAAAAAGACAGACCGCTCGTCTGTCTTTGGCATGATCTATGGCAGATCCGGGCGGGTGAAGGTCAGCCGCTCGAAGATGTAGAACAGCCCGTTCTGCACCAGGGGGATCAGCACGATGCCGACACCTGCGCATAACAGCTGCAGCGGGCTGAGCCGCACGAGCATGAACCAGGAAGCCAGCGGCGGCACGATGATGCAGAGCACGAACATCAGGCACATCGCGCCGAAGATGATGCGGCGGTTCATGTTGAAGGGGCGGCTGATGCGGAAGAGCACCGCCAGCGAGCTGCATCCGGCCAGGATCACGCACAGCGTGGAGATGACCTCCTGGCTGAGCGGCTCGATGGCCGTCAGGGCATAGACATAGAAGACCGAGAGCACGACGCATAGCGCGCCGGGCAAGGCCTTGCTGAAGACATTGCGCAAAAAGTTTCCCCGCACCCGCTCATGATTGGGCTCCAGCGCCAGGAAGAACGAGGGGATGCCGATGGATACCGTGGAGATCAGCGTCAGCTGGATCGGCTCAAACGGATAGATGGGAATGAAGAACAACGTCAGAAAGCCGAGGATCACCGAAAAAGACGTCTTGACCAGGAACAAGGAAGCCGTGCGCTGGATATTGTTGATGACGCGGCGCCCTTCGTTGACGATGTCTGGAAGATGCGAGAAATTGGAATCGAGCAGCACGAGGTTGGCGATGTTCTTGGCCGCCTCGCTGCCCTGCGCCATGGCGATGGAGCAGTCTGCCTCCTTCAGCGCCATGACATCATTGACGCCGTCTCCGGTCATGGCAGTGATATGGCCTTTGCGTTTCAGCGCCTCGATCATCTGCTTTTTCTGTACCGGCGATACCCGGCCGAACACCGTATAGCGTTCCACCGCCGCTTCGATCTCTTCTTCCTTCAGCGCAGAGGCATCCACGCAGAGGTCTGCGTCACGGACGCCGGCAGCCGCAGCGATCTGCTGCACCGTCCGCGCATCATCCCCGCTGATGATCTTGACGTCGACGCCCTGATCATAAAAATAGTCCAGGATCTCAGGCGCTTCTGGGCGGATCGGATCGCTGAGCACGATCAGCGCGAGCAGCGTGCAGTCCATGTCATGCAGATCGTCCTGGATCTCATCCGGGCTGGCAGCGAGCGCGATGACTCGTTTGCCTTGCGCGGCCAGATCGCTGATCCGCCGTTCCACGTCCTCCTGCCGCTGCACAAAGATGAACTCATATGCGCCGATCAGATAGGTCCCTCGCTCTTCGTATGTCACGCCGCTGGCCTTGCGGGCGCTGGAAAACGCCAGCGTCTTTGCGCTCTGCCAGCCCTCCTGCGGTGAAGCATAGGCGCGGATGGCCTGAGCGGTCGCGTTGGTATCCTGCAGGTCATGGAAGCAGTGTCCGAGGATCTCCTGGACATCTGCGTCCGCATAGGGGATCACTTCCTCCACCGTCATGCGGCCCGCCGTGATCGTCCCGGTCTTATCGCAGCACAGCGTATCCACACGCGCCAGCGTCTCGATGCAGTACAGCTCCTGCACCAGCGTATTCTTACGGGCCAGGTTGATCGTGCCCACTGCCAGCGCGACGCTGGTCAGCAGCACGAGCCCCTCCGGGATCATGCCCAGCACCGCCGCCACCGTGGCCGGGATGGCATCATTGAGCGCAGCATGCGTAAAGAACAGCTGCTTTCCCATCAGCAGCAGCCCCATCGGCACGATGATGATGCTCACGGTCTTGATGATGAAATTGATCGCATCACGCAGCTGTGAAGGATGGCGGCGCACCTGTCTGGCATGATCGAGGATCGTGTGGACATACGTCTGTCTGCCGACAGCACAGACTTGTGCGCAGACATGCCCACTGACCGCAAAGCTGCCGGAATATAAAAAGCTGCCCGCTTCCTTGAGGATGATGTCCGACTCCCCGCTCACCAGCGATTCATTGCATTCCAGCCTGCCCTCCCGGACGATGGCATCGCAGGGGATCTGATCTCCGTTGGACAGAAACAACAGATCGTCTATGACGATCTCATCCAGGGCCAGCTCACATTCTCTGCCATCGCGCAGGGCCTTCACATGCGTCTGCGAGAGCAGCGAGAGCCTGTCCAGCACACGCTTGGAGCGGATCTCCTGAAAGATGCCGATGACGATATTGGATATGATGACGCCCAAAAAGAGCATATTGCGGTAATTGCCGGTGATGAAGACCAATGCGGCCAGGATAACATTGATGAGGTTGAACAGCGTCATCAGATTGTCCCGGAAGATCATGCGGTAGCTCTTGGTCGTCTTCTTCAGCTGTTCATTATATTCACCCTTTTCCCTGCGGGCAGCCGCCTCCTCAGCGGTGAGTCCCTTACGCAGGTCAGTATATGATCGAAGCTTTACATCCATGCAAACACCTGCCTTGCTTCTCACATTATAGCATATCCGTTTTTCCCCGACGGTTTCACAAATGTAAGATTTCTGAAAAGCAGATGAAAAAACCGTCTTCCACAGTGTTTTCATTCAAAATTGATCCTATATGTCCAGCATAGCCTGTGCCGAATGATCCGGCACGTTCTTCTACGCACCAAAAGGGGCGTATACCGCTCCTTTGCGTTCATTTCCTGAAACCAGATCATGCTAATACCAATCGTGTTTCTCCTTTTCATCGAAGGACCGAGATGTTTTCCTGGATATGCTTAGGATCGCTGGAGCCAAGAGCTGTTGCCGCCGCTTGCTCCATGGCATGGATCAAGACCTTTACAGCTGTCTTTTCATCATCACTGCATTGCTCTCTGGAAGAAATCCGTCATCTGATCAAAGGGGATCACTTCCAGATTGTCATACAGATCGGTATGCACCGCATCAGGGATGATCAGCAGTTCCTTGTTCTCTGGCTTCGGATTGCCTTTCATCATGGCAGCATATGCATCCCGGCTGAAATAGCAGGAGTGGGCCTTTTCCCCATGAATGATCAGCACCGCTGAGCGGATCTCATTGCTGTAGCGAAGGATAGGCTGATTCATAAAAGACATCGTACCGGTCACATTCCACCCGCCGTTGGAATTCAAAGAACGTGGATGATAGCCGCGAGCCGTCTTGTAATAGTCGTGATAATCTTTGACATAGAAAGGCGCGTCCTCTGGCACTTCTGCTGCCACGCCGCCGCCCAAGGCATGAGCGCCATTCCGGCAGTCTTCGATACGCTGGGCATTGAGCGCCTTTTTCTTTTCATACCGGGCTGCTTCACTGTCCTCTGCATCAAAATAGCCATTGGCGTTCACACGGGCCATATCATACATGGTGGAGGCCACCGTGGCCTTGATCCGGGTATCGAGGGCAGCGGCATTCAGGGCCATTCCTCCCCATCCGCAGATGCCGATGATCCCGATCTTCTCTGGATTTACATCTTCCCGCATACAGAGATGATCGACCGCAGCCTGAAAGTCTTCTGTATTGATATCCGGGGATGCCATATACCGGGGCTGACCGCCGCTTTCACCTGTAAAAGAAGGATCAAAGGCGATCGTCAAGAAACCGCGCTCCGCCATTGTCTGGGCGTACAGGCCAGCAGCCTGCTCCTTCACCGCGCCAAAGGGGCCGCATACGGCAATGGCTGCCAGCTTGCCCTCGGCATGCTTAGGCTTATACAGATCAGCCGCCAGGGTGATGCCATAGCGATTGCAGAAAGTCACCTTGCTGTGCTCAACCTTATCGCTTTGCGGAAAGGTCTTATCCCATTCCTTTGTCAAGATCATTTTTTCTTCCATGTCAAGATACCTCCATTCGATCATTTCTTGCGGACCGTTTGTCCGCGCTTCATGGTGCAAACCATGCGCTATGCAAGGAAAGAAGCTGAAACTGCTCTTGCCTTCTTCCTCCCTTTTGCAGCTGCAGATATTTTCAGATCATGGCTTCTTCACAGCCAGCATCGTTCAAGTTGCGAAGAAGCCGCGCTGTTTCAGAAATTTCACCCATGACTCTGCCACCTTTACCGCTTTCATTATAATGTCATGCCCAAAGCATAACAAATACCTAATTTGAAAACCGTGTTTTGCTTTTCAGGCATATCAAAGAACGCTATAATGATTATGCTAGGAGGATCGATATGGAACTAAGAGTACTTCGCTATTTCTTGACGATAGCCAGGGAAGGAAGCATCACGAACGCGGCCAACGTTTTGCATGTCACACAGCCGACACTTTCCCGGCAGATCCATGACCTGGAAGAAGAGCTGGGACAGCGGCTGTTTGTTCGCGGCAGCCGCAATATGAGCTTGACTGCCGAAGGCATGATCTTGCGGAAACGTGCAGAAGAGATCATCTCCATGGTCGATAAAACAGAAGCCGAATTTCATTCAATGAGCAATGTCGTGAGCGGCGATATCTATATCGGCGGCGGAGAAACAGAGGCAGTCAAACTGATCGCACAGATCGTCTGTGAGCTGCGCACAGCTTATCCGGAAATTCATTATCATCTGTACAGCGGAAATGCTGAGGATGTCACCGAACGGCTGGATAAAGGCTTATTGGATTTTGGGCTGTTGATCCAGCCTGCGGATATCTCCAAATACGATTACTTCAATATTCCTGCCAGAGATACGTGGGGCGTCATCATGCGAAAAGACATCCCTCTAGCAAAAAAAGAAACGATCAGAAAAGAAGATCTGCTGAACGTTCCCTTGATCTGCTCACGTCAGGTCATTTCAGAAGAGTGGCACAGGAATGAATTTGCCGAGTGGTTTGGCGAGGATTTCGACAAGCTGGACATCGTCACGACGTTCAACCTCATCTATAACGCTGCCATCATGGTCGAAGCCGGAGTGGGCTATGCCATCACGATCGACAAGATCGCCAATACGACTGAAAGCAGCAGTCTCTGTTTCCGCCCGCTGGAGCCGCAGCTCGATTCAGGATTAAATATCATCTGGAAAAAGGACCAGGTGTTTTCCGCAGCAGCAGCGTTATTCTTCAAAAAACTGCGTGAGCATTTTGGTTAAGCGCACGATCGAGTAGAGACTAATCACTAGTCCCTCTCACACCACCGTACGTGCCGTTCGGCATACGGCGGTTCAATTCAAATAATAATCTACACAACTGATGAGTCCTCGCTTTGCGAGGATTTCTTTTGTTATTCGACGTAATCCTGCTGTCTTTGCTACAGCCTGATAATGGTCTCCGAATGCGACACTTTGTCTTGCCATCCATTCCGGTACTCCCAGTTTCCGTAATCCCCACATTCGCTTTGTTCGCACCTTCCATTGCTTCCAGATGATGATTCGCATGCGGGTTCGTATCCATCCATCGATTTTGACCAATGTGTTCTTCATGCTCCCGATTCGAAAATAGTTTATCCATCCTCGTATCACCCAGTTCAGTCTTTGGATGCGATAGGTCATATCTACTGACCATTTTCTTTTCGTCCATCTCTTGATTTCTCTTTGAAACTTCTTCACTGATTCCTGGTGAGGTCTGGCTTTCCATCCCTCTTTATCTTTCCAGAATCCAAAACCGAGGTATTTCAACTTGCCTGGTTTCGTCACCTTTGTCTTGGTCATATTTACCTTCAGTCCTAACTTCTTTTCGATCCAGCGGGTAATCGTATGCATCACTCGATTCGCAGCTGCACTGCTTCTTACTGTAATGACACAGTCATCCGCATATCTTACGAAGTTCAACCCTCTAGTTTCCAATTCTTTATCGAGCTCATTAAGCATGATATTACTCAGTATTGGAGATAGATTTCCACCTTATGACGAGATAAACGTTATGTCGAGTTGCCACTGATTTTCCGCGTAAAAACGTGATTTTTGGAAATTTATCTCGGCATAATACCACATTTTGTTATTCTGTAATCATTAAAAAGAAAGGAGTCAGAAACTCATGAATCTTGAAATGATTACAGAAGGATTAAAACAACTGTTGCAGGAAAACAATTATACGCCTGCGACTATCCGCTTTTATGAAAGAGAATGGAATAAGATCCAATGCTTTCTTACGGAAGAATACGGAAATACCGGATACGACATGGAACGGGGACTTAAATATCTCGAAAACCAATACGGATTCATCACTAAATATAATGATGGAACACTTTCCCAGCAGAGAGTCCAGCTGCTCCGTGTTGTCCATATGCTGGAAGACTATCGTCTCCATCAGGTGCTTACCAGGCGATACTATGCATCCAAAAATCCCATTACGCTGAATGCGTATTATTCAGCTGCATTTATGGATTATACGGGCTTCCTAAACTCAACGGAATTGTCAGATAGTACGGTCGGACATTATAAAAGCATTTCCATGGTTTTCATGGATTATCTCCAGCAGCGGAAAATAGAATCAGCAGAAAACATCACAATGGACACCTGCAATTCTTATCTGAAAACGTTGTCTGGCTATAGTTTTAAAACCATAGAGCAGAATGTTTGTGGGATCAGACACTTCCTGCGTTTTCTTTATTCGGCCGGAATCCTTGCCGTCGATTATGCTGAAAATATCCATATGCCTGCTGTTTCCAAAAGTGCCAAAATACCTTCCGCATGGAAACTCGATGAACTGAAAGCAATGCTTGCGGTCATTGACAGGAACAGTCCTATTGGAAAACGTGACTATGCGATGATCCTTCTTGCTTGTGTTCTTGGTCTTCGGATTGGAGATATCAAAAACCTGCGCTTCCAGAACTTTAGCTGGGAAGATAAAAAGCTGTCCCTTATACAGCACAAAACACATAAACCGTTGACTCTGCCAATACCTGATGCGGTAGGCTGGGCGGTGATTGATTATATCAAAAACGGACGCCCCCGGTATTATGAAACGGACCATGTGTTCCTGAAACATATGCCGCCATTTGATCCGATCGGCAATGAAAACCATATGCAGCAACAGCTTGTAAGATATATGAGGAAAGCAGGTATCGATCAGCGTACCAAAAAGCATTCAGGATTTCATTCTTTAAGACATTCCGCCGGCTCCATGCTTCTGGAAATGGAAACACCGCTTCCGGTCATTACAGATATCCTTGGACACACCGCTTCCGATGTAACGGCTGTCTATCTGAAGACAGACTTGAAGAAACTGGCCGAATGTGTGATTTCACCGGAGGATTTCTGCCATGAATAAAGAGACCTATAACAGCATTTTTCAAAAGGAGATCCATGATCTTATCGAATTAAAACGTGCGCTTGGATTCTCTTATGAATCAGAGACGGGTTCACTGCGACGCATTGACACTTTTTTATGTGAAAACAACCTTTCTGAAAAATGTATCACCAAAGAGCTGTGTGATCTATGGTGCAGAAAAAGGACTTATGAAACCGTTACGAATCAGGCAAGCCGCATCAGTATCATGCGTGTTTTCTGCAGATATCTCAACGATATAGGTATTCCGGCATATATTCCACCCAGGGGAATCACAAAAAAACGGATAAGATATGATGCGCATATCTATACAGATGAGGAACTTCAGGGCTTTTTTGATGTAGTTGACAAAAGTAAGTCTGTGCCTGATTCCTGCCCATACCGCAGTGATGTCATGCCAGTCTTTTTCCGGATCTTATACACCAGCGGAATGCGTGTTTCGGAACTGCGTCTTACCAGGATACGTGATATCAACCTCGAAGAAGGATATATCCATGTCCATGAGGCTAAAAACCATAAAGAAAGACTTATTCCAATCCATCCTTTGCTTATAATTCAGTGTAAGGAATTAAAAGAAAAAATCCATGCTGATTCACCTGACGATGAATATTTCTTTATGATACTTCCGGGGAAGCCAATGAGCCTGGGGAATGTATATAAAAATTTCAGACGGTATCTGGAGCAGGCTGGCATCTCCCATACCGGAAAAGGGCCTCGTATTCATGACTTCCGTCACACTTATTGTGTGAACCTCCTCCGCAAATGGGCTGATGAAGGAAAAGATCTTATTGCGTATCTTCCTTATATGCGGACAATGCTTGGACATGAAAGTTTTGAAGAAACAGCGTATTATCTGAAACTTACGGCGGAACGATTCCCATATATAAAAGAGCGGATGAAGGAATCTTTTCCTGATCTGATCAAGGAGGCAGAGATCAATGAACACGAATTCTACTGATTTTGCCTGTCTGGTTACAGGATTTCTGACAGATTACCTGCCACATCACAGATGTTATTCCAAGAATACCATTCTCAGTTACAGGGATACCCTGAAACTGTTCCTACGATTTATAAAAGAAGAAAAAGGGATCTTGCTGAATTCTTTTTATATCAGGGATTTCAAACGTGAGCTTGTCATTGAATTTCTGGAATGGTATCGGAACAGTGGAGCTGGCATATCGGCTGCAAACCAAAGGCTGGCTGCATTAAAAGCATTCAGCGATTATGCACAACTGGAAAACATCGAATACATTGCCCCGTTACAGAATGTCTCCGGGATCAAAGCCAAAAAAGCAGCACCGAAAGAAGTAGCTTTCCTGACGGTAGAACAAATGTCATCTCTTATAAACAGTCCTGATATTAATTCATCCACTGGGTTCAGGCACCGGGTAATCCTGACACTTCTGTATGACAGCGGGTGCAGGGTTCAGGAATTGTGTGATATCACGATAGCCGATGTATCGTTAGGATCTGTTGCAACTGTAAGATTACACGGGAAAGGCAACAAATATCGGACAGTCGTATTGTCAGAGGCGACAGCAAAACTTGTTGGGAGCTATCTTAGCCGGTATCGCCTATACGCTGTTGGAACAGACCTGTTGGTCACTAACCGTTATCATTGCAGGATTGACCGTGATGGCATTTCCTATATCGTCAAAAAATATGCAGATGCACTTCATAAAGAAGATGCAACATTTCCGGAACATGTGCACTGCCATATGTTTCGGCACTCGAAAGCAATGCATATGTTGGAGGCTGGCATCAACATCGTCTATATCCGAGATTTTCTCGGACATGAAGATATTTCTACGACGATGGTCTACGTAAGAGCTGATAATCGTCTGAAAAATGATGCGATCAATGCGCTTGCCCCTAAAGTTACTGACGAGGCTAATCTTCCTGACTGGAGCAAAGACAAAGATCTTTTACAGTTCTTAAATTCCTTAAAATAGAGAAGTATTATGCCGAGTTCAGAAAGTAAAAATACTGATAAATCTTAAGAATACTGGACGTATCTCGTCATAACATCTATCTCGTCATAAGGTGGATTATGCCGAGCTCGGCATAATCCACCTTGCGGGGTTCCCTTGGTCGTCTCCTCATACTTCCCTTTTACCATCACTCCCGCATTTAGGTATTTGCGAATCAGTGATTCCGTATCCGGGTCCTGTATCAGTCTGCCCACCAGGGTCATGAGTTTATCCTGCGGTACATTATCGAAGAATTTCTCCAGATCGATATCTACGATATATGTATATCCATCATTGAAATATTCAAGTAGTTCTATAACTGCCTGCTGGGCCCTTCGTCCAGGTCTGAAGCCGTAGCTGTGCTCACTAAAATATGGTTCTACTATAGGCGTCAGCTTCTGTACGATGGCCTGTTCAATGATTCGGTCGACCACTGTCGGGATCCCTAGATTTCGTACCCCTCCATTTGGCTTGGGTATTTCTACTCTTCGCACTGGTTGTGGTTTGTACTTCCTTCTGTGAATTTTATCCCTGATGGTCTCCCAGTTTTCTCTGAGATATTCGTCGATTTCGTCCACGCCGATGCCGTCGATTCCACTTGTCCCTCTATTGGCTTTCACCTTCTTGTAGGCAAGTATCATATTGTCTTGGCTCAGAATTTCCTCTAACAGTTGTGACATCATCGTCTCCTCCTCTCGCTTTGCTTCATGTCCTCTTTTCCTACCTTCTGTGGAAGTTTCATTCCGTTACGTCTTCACTACTTCTTCCTCGTCGGATATGGACATTGACATTTACAAGTGATTCAACACTTTGAATTGTCCGGTCCTTCGCTCCATCCCCATTACAGGGACTTCCTCACTACTACGACCAGAGCTGACTTCTTGTGGCAGACCTTTTTCGACCGGTGGGTACCGTCACTGCTTTTAAAGATATCGGGATTCCACCGTCCACAAGACCTCACGGGATAAGTCGTCAGTCTTTCCTCGTCTACCCACTTGATTTACACATGCGGATTACGGTTGCCTTTTTGGACTTTGTGACTTTCGGCCCACTCATCCTCCGCATGCGCCTTGGTATCAAGTTCCTGTTCGTTAGGCTACGATTTCGCTATCCCTTCTTCTCGCCTACACCTCACGATATAAACCTTGGGAATCGCTTTAAGGTTCGTCGGCAACTACGCCCCGGTGGACTTTCACCACAGACTGACGGCATGCCCGTCATACCGAAAAGGCAATCAGAAGTGCATCTGATTGCCTTTTTCGTCATGTCTGCCTCCAGCCTAAGTTCAGCCAGATCAGACAGTCTGCGTATTTTCCTGCAATTTCAGATAAAGCTGTGCCCACGTTGACTCAATGTAGGGACGGACAAACCATACACCGATACGGAAAGCCAGCGTGCCCAGGATGAGCCATCCCAGAAACGACAGGCTGAGCACGAACATCTCCGCCTTGTGTCCCATGGTCATCTTCCGGCTGAGCGCGAATGCGTCTTCGGCGCGCATGTCCGGCTGCTGCGCGAGCAGATACGGGATCATGCGGTATTCATATGATTTGACGATGCCCGGGATGACCAGCAAGAGCGACCAGGCCAGTATCTTGACACTGACCAGGAACATCACCTTCACCACATTCAGGTAGTGGGAAGAAAAAGCGGAAAATAATGTGGAAAACGGCTGCGGACCGGAAGCAGCGCCGAGATAATAGCGGTTTGTGCCCACTTTGATCACATTGCCGATAAACACCATGAGCATGATGGCGATGAGCGCGAAAAACAGCGCGTTTTGCAGCTGAAGCATCTGCAGCCAAGGGATGTTCAGCCAGATCGACCGTCCGTTCACCGTCAGATTCAGACCGCCGCGCAGCGGGAGCAGATGCTGTTCGCTGAACATATCAAGGATGTCCGCAAACGCGTCAGTAAGCAGATAAGCGACCAGCGAGACCGAAAACATCATCCAGTAGCTGTGTTTCATCATGACTTTTGCCTTCTCTTTGAGTTCAGCTCTTGTCCACATGAGGTTCCCTCCCTTCATCTCCAGCATACGCCTTGCCCGCTTCCTGGTCAACAAAAAAAAGCCGCAGTCATTTCACTGCAGCTTCTTTGATCAGATATTCATGAATTTCTGTGCGGCGGTCACGATGGACATCTTGTAGACTTCGTCCGCATTGCATCCGCGGGACAGATCATTGATCGGCGCATTCAGTCCCTGCAGGATCGGTCCGATGGCTTCCCATCCGCCCAGGCGGGCAGCGATCTTGTAACCGATGTTTCCGGCATCGATGTTCGGGAAGATGAACGTGTTGATGTTTCCGGCGATCTCGGATTCCGGCGCCTTCAGCGCAGCGACCTCCGGCGCCACGCAGCAGTCGAACTGCATCTCGCCTTCCACCTTGTAATCCAGCGGCATGCGGCTCAGACGGATCGCTGCTTCGCGCACCTTCGATACGCTCTCGCCCTTAGCAGAACCAAGCGTAGAATAAGAAAGCAGACCGATGCGCGGCGTCATGCCCAGCTGCTTGACGGTGTTCGCCGTCTGCATGGTGATCTCCACCAGTTCATCGACATTCGGATTGATATTGATCGAGCAGTCGCCCATGACCAGCTGTTCCTCGCCCTTGACGAGCACGAAGCAGCTGGAAACGATGGAGTTTCCCGGTGCGGCCTTGACCAACTGCAGCGCCGGGCGCACCGTATCCGCTGTAGAATAGGTCGCGCCGCCCAGCAGACCGTCCGCGTAGCCCATCTGCACCAGCATCGTGCCGAAATAGTTGGTCTGCTGCAGCGCCTTGCGGCAGGCTGCCTCATCCATCTTTCCTCGGCGCAGCTCAATCATGCGTGTGACCATCTTGTCCATGTCCGTAAATTCCTGCGGACACATGATCTTAATTCCGCTCAGATCGTGGCTGTACAGCTTCGCCGTCGCTGCGATCTCATCTTTGTCACCCAGCAGGATCGGATTCAGGATCCCCTCCCGCTGCAGACGGACGGCCGCCTCCTGCACACGGTTATCAGGACCTTCGGTAAATACGATGCGTACTCCTTTGCCCTTGATCTTTTCTCGTAAATCATCTACAAACATTGTCTGTAAGCCCTCTCTTTCATACAGTACTAAGTATACATCGTCATATGGTAAAAAAAAAGTCCAAACAATGTGAACTTTCTCACAAAAACACCCACGAAAATTGGCATTTTTTCCACATATGATGCCTCGAGCATTGCCAAGCAGCGCAGGCGCGTGTATAATGTTCGCGTGAGCAGAGTAGAGACATGTGCGTTAAGTATCGGCTGAACGGGGAGTTGTCAGCCGGGCGAAAAGGATTCTTGCGGTACATGTTTCGCATCCCGCTGTTGCCGATGAAAAATCAGAATGCCTCTTTTTTCATTTGCAATATGGAAAAGGAGGTTTTTATATTGAAACAGCTCTATCTGACCATCAAGGACAGCGTAAAGGAAAGCCGCAGGGTGCAGGCCCTGGTCGGCGTATCGCTGTTCACCGCCATGAACATCATCTTGTCGGGCTACTCCATCCGGCTCATCCCTGAGGTGCTGACCATCAGCTTTGGTTCGCTTGCCACAGCGGCCAGCGGCTTCTTCTTCGGCCCATTTCTCAACGGCCTGGCCGGCATCATCTCAGACAATCTGTCTTACATGGTCGCGCCCAACGGGCCGTGGTTCCCCGGATGGATGATCAACTCGATGTTCACCGGCTTCTTCTACGGCGTGATGTTTTACCGTCAGCCGCGCGTCACGCTGCGCCGATGCATCGTCGCCAGACTGGGCGTCGTCCTCGTCGTGAATCTGCTGCTCAACCCGCTGTGGATGAGCATGACGATGGGCAATACGTTCATCTACTACTTGTCTGTGCGCATCGTCAAAAACATCGTCGCTTTCCCCTTTGAAGTCGCCGCGCTGTATTATGTCATGCAGATCTGCGTGCGCATCCGCAACAGCAGAGGCATGCACAAGCCGCTGAACACGGAAAAGTAAATCTCCCCTGCACAGCTTCGGCTGTGCTTTTTTTCGCTCAGATCTCGCCGTCTTGAAACAGCCGCACGGCCTCAGAGACAAAATAGAGCGAGCCGCTGATCACGATGCGGGAATCACAGGCCATGCGCGCCTTGAGCACCGTCCGCAAGTCATGAGCCAATGGCAGCCCATGCTGATGCGCGAGCGATTGCAGATCGGCCAGCCTGCCCTGCTCGAAGGAACAGAGGATGAGCTGTTTGCACACCTTGCGGATCGTTTCGATCATGCGCCCGCATTCCTTGTCCTTCAGCACCGAAAAGATGACCGTGTCGACAGACATGCCGCGCAAGGTCTCACAGAGCGCTTCCACGCCCTCGCGGTTATGCGCGCCATCCACGATGACATCCGGATCCTTGTGCAGCAGCTGGAAGCGTCCGGCCCATCCGGCAGAAAACAAGGCGGAACGGATATGCGCTGTCTCGATGCCGGGAAACAGCAGGCGCACCGTCTTCACGGCCAGCGCCGCGTTTTCCGCCTGATATGCCGCCGGAGAAGACAGACGCAGGCCGCTGAGCTCATCCAGATCGAAACAGATGTGTCCGGCTTCATCCCTGCGCACATGAGAAGGGCGGGCCCGATACAGCGGGGAGCCCTGCTGCGCGCAGATCGTTTCAAACACCTGCAGACAGGAGGGCTTGTTCTCCGCGGTGATCAGTGGAACGCCTGCCTTGATGATGCCACCCTTCTCCCATGCGATCTCCTCCAGGGTATCTCCCAGTAGCTGCATGTGGTCATGACCGATCCCCGTGATCACGCTCGCACAGGGAGTGATGATGTTGGTCGCATCCAGCCTGCCGCCAAGTCCGGTCTCCAGGATGACGACATCCACCCTCTGGCTGATGAACCAGCTCAGCGCGATGTGGACATCGATGTCGAACATGGCCAGCTCCAGCGCGCGCCATTCCTCATCATACTGGTTGACCAGATCGAGGAATTCCTGTTCCCCGATCCACTGATCGTCGATGCGGATGCGGTCCAGATGCGAGACGAGCGCGGGAGAAGTCAATGTGCCCACGCGCAATCCGGCCGCGTTGAGCATGCTGCGGATATAGTTGAGCGTAGAGCCCTTGCCATTCGTCCCGGCGATATGGATGATCTTCAGCGCGCTGACTTTTGGACAGCGCGAAAAGACGAAGCGCTGAAACGCCGGCAGATCTTTTCTGATCCGCCGGCGGCTCTCGATGGACGCGATGGCGTCTTGGACATCCGCGTAGCTCATTCTCTCACCCTCCAGTCGATCTCCTCACGTCCCAGCTCCCGCAGGAAGGCGTTCGTCCGGGAAAAGGGCCGAGAACCGAAAAAGCCATGATAGGCGGAAAGCGGCGAAGGATGTGCACTCATGATGATCCTGTGCCGGCGATCGTCGACCAAGGCCGCCTTTTCCTTTGCCCAGTTTCCCCACAGCAGGAACACGCTGGGCCGGGCATGATCGCTGACAAAGCGGATGGCATGATCCGTAAAGGTCTCCCATCCCTTTTTGCGGTGGCTGCCGCTCTTGCCGGCTTCCACGCTCATCACGGCGTTCATCATCAGCACGCCCTGATGGGCCCAGTCGAGCAGCGAACCGTGCGCAGGGACAGGCAGGCCGAGATCGTCATGCAGCTCCTTGTAGATGTTCTTCAGGCTGGGCGGGATCTTCTCGCCGCGATTCACAGAAAAACAAAGCCCGTGCGCCTGATGCGCATGGATATATGGATCCTGTCCCAGGATCACTGCGCGGACGCTGGCGAACGGACATTCGCGAAAGCAGGAGAACAGCTGTTCCCTGGGCGGATAGACTGTCTTTTCCGCATATTCCCCTTCCACGAAAGCCATCAGGTCATGAAAATATGACTGCTGCTGTTCCTGTTCGAAAAACTCTTCCCAGTTCATCTTCTTTTCCCCTTTCTTCGCGTATTTCCCCGGAAATTGCTCAGCGAGCGACATCTTCTGCGTTCAGATGAAACAGCGGCGTCTCCACTTTGCCCGGCGCGCAGCCGATGGTCAGATACTCCTGATGCTCGATCCGCCGCTCCTTCAGCTGAGCGATCAGCTCCTCTGCCAGCTGCTTCATCGACAGCCGGGTCACAGCGGCATTCACCGCTCCGCCAGCCAGCGGAACGAACGAAGACATCCGCATTTTCAAGGCATGGCGCAGCGCCATACGCATGAGCGTGCCGGACACCGCGCTGACGCCCTTGGCCGTAAACGCGGTCCCGAAGAAGATGCACAGGTATCCCGGCAGCTGATGATGCGCCAGCATATGCTCTTCCTTGATGCCGGTGTACAGATAAAGCAGCTTCTGCACGAGCAGGGCAGACTCATACAGATAAGACGCATATTCCAGCGGCAGCGTAAACGCGCGCATCACGCCGGATGCCAGCGCGGAGGGCAGGGCGACGGCCGCTGCCCTGTCCGCATGCTCAGCGATGATCCGATCGCTGATCCGGGCGATCACCCGAGGATCGACGCCGGCCTGTGCCGGCGAGACGCTCTGCAGCCGTTCCAGGATCTCATCATCCACATACGGCGCCAGACTTTCCAACAGAAATGCATCCCGGCTCACCAGGATCTGATTCCATAACCCGTTCATGATTACCCCCTCCTCAGGAATTTCTCAGCTCGATCAGGATATCACGCAGCTGAGCAGCACGCTCGAAATCCAGCACACGCGCAGCTTCCTTCATCTCCTTCTCGATATTCTCCAGCATCTTCGTCTTGTCCTTCTTGCCCATCTTGTTTTTCTTCTTCATGTAGGCCGCCGTCATCTCCTTGGTCTCCTTGCTGCGGACGACATCATGGATCGGCTTGATGATGGTCTTCGGCGTGATGCCGTGTGCGTCGTTGTATGCGATCTGGATCTCCCGGCGGCGGGCCGTCTCATCCAGCGCCTTGCGCATCGACTGAGTGATCTGATCCGCATACATGATGACCTTGCCCTGCGCGTTTCGCGCGGCACGGCCGATGATCTGGATCAATGAGCGCTCACTGCGCAGGAAGCCCTCTTTGTCCGCGTCGAGGATCGCGATCAGCGACACTTCGGGGATGTCCAGGCCTTCTCGAAGCAGGTTGATGCCGACGAGCACATCGTATTTGCCTTTGCGCAGATCCTGGATGATCTCCGTGCGCTCGATGGTGGTGACTTCATGATGGAGCCAGGCCACCTTGAATTCCATGTTCTTCAGATAAGCGCTCAGATCCTCCGCCATCCGCACCGTCAGCGTCGTGATCAGCGTACGTTCATCGCGTTCGATGCGCGCCTTGATCTCGTCGACCAGATCGTCGATCTGTCCGGTGGTCGGGCGAACTTCCACCTCGGGATCCAGCAGTCCGGTCGGACGGATGATCTGTTCGATGACTTCCCCATGCACCTTGTCCAGCTCATAGTCTCCCGGCGTCGCTGAGACGTAGATGGCCTGATTGACCATCTGCTCGAATTCCCCAAAGCGCAGCGGGCGGTTATCCAGCGCACTGGGCAAACGGAAGCCGTAATTGACCAGCGTTTCCTTGCGGGCGCGGTCGCCGTTATACATGCCGCGGATCTGCGGCAGCGAGACATGGCTCTCATCGACGACGAGGAGGAAATCATCTGGAAAATAGTCAAATAACGTATAGGGACGCTCGCCGGGCTGACGGCCGTCGATATGCCGGGAGTAATTCTCGATGCCCGGGCAGACGCCGAATTCGCGCAATGCTTCCACATCATAGCGGGTGCGCTGTTCCAGCCGTTCCTTTTCCAGCAGCTTTCCTTCTTGTTCAAAATAGTCCAGACGATCCTCGAGCTCTTCCTCGATCGTATCGGCAGCCCGGTTGATGATGTCCTGGCTCGTCGCGTACCCGCTCGCCGGATAGACGACATAGACCGTATAGGCATTGAGCACCTTGCCGGTCAACGGATCGACCTCGCAGATGCGCTCGATCTCATCGTCGAACATCTCGATGCGCAGGATATAGGCGTCGGTATGGCCCAGCGCGATCTCGATCACATCCCCGCGCGCACGGAAGGTCCCTCGGCTCAGCTCCATGTCGTTGCGCGAATACTGCTGAGCGACCAGCCGGCGCATCAGATCCTTGCGGTCGATGATATCCCCCACCCGGATCGAGAAGAACATATCGCGGTACTGGTCCGGATTGCTCGCACCGTAGATGCAGGCGACCGAAGCGATGATGATCGTGTCCCTGCGCTCCAGGATGGAGTTGACCGCCGCCATCCGCAGCATATCCAGCTCGATGTTGGTCGTCGCGTTCTTGTCGATATAGGTATCGGTCTTCGGCAGATATGCTTCCGGCTGATAATAATCGAAATTGGAGACGAAATATTCCACACGGTTATGCGGGAAAAACTCCTTGAATTCAGAATAGAGCTGGCCTGCCAGCGTCTTGTTGTGCGCAAAGACCAGCGTCGGTTTGTTCACCCGCGCGATGACATTGGAGATCGTGAAGGTCTTTCCCGTGCCGGTCGCGCCGAGCAGCACCTGCTCCTTCTTCCCGCTGCGGATGCCCTCCACCAGCTTGTCGATGGCCTGGGGCTGATCGCCCTGCGGCGTATAGGTTGAAACAAGGTCAAACAGCTTCTCTTCCATGGATGATCTCAACTGCCTTTCGTTTCTGCGTATCCAGTTCCTCCTCGTGTTCGTTCCAATAGACGCCGGCTGCGTTCACCAGCGCCTTTGCCGTCTCATTATCGATGACGCCGTCAGCTTCCAGCCCCTGATCGCGCTGGAATTGCGCCAGCGCTCTGGAGGAAGCCTGAGAGAAATACTCGTCGCTTCGGTCTGCGTCATAGCCCAGAAAGCGCAGATAGATCTGCACCGGTTTGGCGATCACCGCCACGCTGTCCGCTTCGACAGAGATCTCTTCCGTGTAATTGGGCATGCCGATGCTTCTGGCTTCATCCAGCGAGACCTCCACATCCGGCGTGATGCCCACGCCGTTGATCTGCCTGCCCTGACTGGAGAACCACTGTGCGGTCGTATACTTCAGCGATGTGCCGTCGCTGAACGGCACGCTCGTCTGCATCGTCCCTTTGCCATAGGTCGTATTGCCGATCATGATCACCTGATCGCCCAGATTTTCATCCAAGGTGCTGATGAGCACTTCTGACGCTGAGGCGGTGTTCTCATTCATCAGGATGACGATCTGATCGAAGCTGATTGGCGTGTATCCTTCCGTAACCTTATATTCGGTGCGTTCCCCGCTGCGATTCTCTGACTGGAACACGATGGTGTCCTGCGGCAGGAAGCAGGCGGCGATATCCAAGGCAGAGCTGAGATATCCTCCCCCATTGTCCCGCAGGTCCAGGATGATCTTCGACTCGCCCGCATCGCGGATGCGCTGCAGCGCGCTCTGCATATCTGTCCCGCTGTTCTCCGCAAATGAAGAAAGCACCACATAACCATAGCCGTCTTCCACATAAGCGGCCACCGTATTGTCGACGACTGCCGGCTTCACAGAGACCGTCTGCTGTGCGCCATCGCGCTCGATGACGATCTGCGCCGTCTCATCCTCCGAGAGAGCGAGCAGTTCCTGGATCTCACCGCTGGACAGCGTGCTGCAGTCCTCTCCCATCACGGAAATGATCAGATCGCCGCGCTGCAGCCCGGCCTTCTGCGCCGGAGAATTCTCAAACACGGCCGAAACGACATACTGCCCCTGAGCGTTCTGATAAAACTGAATGCCGATGCCGACAAATGTGCCTTCCAGCGAGGAGGAAAAATTCTGCGCATCCTCCTGACTCATGTAATACGTATGTGGGTCACTCTCGCTGTAGGCCATCGCTGAAATGGCTTTTTCCAACAATGTCGTGGACAGATCCTGGATATCCTTGCCGAAATACCAGTCTTCATTCAGGATCGTATAGACCGACTCTAGCTTCTGCATCTCGGCAGAGGCCTCGCCGCTGACCACTGTTCCCTGCGTCCCTTTTGCGACAAAAAAGCCGGCCGCAAAAAACAGCAGGCAGCTGCACACGACGGCGAACTTACGCCGCCGCGCTTTCTTTTCTGCCTCGATTTCATCCGGCCACTTATGCCGTTCCAGTTTATAAATTACCGTTCTTTTTTCTCCCATGAGATCACCTCAATTTTTTCTTTAGACATCATATCATATTTTACGCTCATTTTTGCAAAATAATGGCACAGATGCCCACACCATGGGCCGATGCCCCTTATTTTGTCCATGCTCTCCCACTTTTCTTCACTCAATCGTCAAAAACGGATCATTTCATGGGATCTTCCCACACAAAGGCGGTATAATGAAACTGATCAGTAGCCCGATCAAGATGATCAGGCAGAAAGCGAGGTATAGATGAACGGTGTGATCTTATATCAATCAAAATACGGAGCGACACGCAAATATGCCCAGTGGCTCTTTGCCGCGACAAACTTTGATCTGCTGGAGATGAAGCAGGCAAAGGGCACAGATCTCAGCCGCTACGAAGTGATCGTATTCGGCGGCGGCATTTACGCGTCTGGCATTGCGGGATTGAACGCGCTGAAAAAACAGCTGGCTCACCTTTCTCCGCAAAAGGTCGTCATCTTCTGCGTCGGTGCTTCTCCTTATGATGAACAAGCATTGGCTGCAATAAAGGAACACAATATGGATGGTCCGCTGAAGGACTTGCCGCTGTTTTACTGCCGTGGCGGGTGGGACATGCCAGCCATGTCCTTCATCGACAGGAATCTGTGCAAGATGCTGAAAAAAGCCACTGCAAAAAAAGACCCCTCGTCCTACGAACCATGGGAACGTGCCTTGATGGAAGCAGGTGAAGGGAAATGTGACTGGAGCGATCAGGCATATCTAAAGCCCATCCTGGATGAGATCGATCGATAAATACACAGACTTACACGGCTTTCTTTTTTACATTTATGATCTGATCGGAAGAGAAGCAAGGAACATGCGGTGTATGTCATATTAGGATATGCCCTAGATGGGAGAAGGATATCTTGGGCTTATGGCTGAATGAAAGCGAGAGCAAGAATGATTGGATGCAGGTATTGGATGAGCTCCTCCGGCCGCGGAGCAGAGTCAGCGGCAAAAGCGATATTTTCTTAAGAGATCCTACACCTGATACAAAATTCGATCAAATACATTCCTGCAAAGGAATACAAACCATGTACGCAAAACCTGAAAAAGGTATACGGAGCAGTAAACCTGAAAGCGGCGTTTGAAGTGCTCTGCAAGGAGCTGGAAGCATTCAGGAGCGGTCAAAGCATGGAAGCGCAATTCCGCGCATATAGAGCAGTTATGCGATCATGGCCAGGCAGTAAGACAGGTGATGTATGTGAGCAACGCGATCGAAGCGATAAATTGCAGCTTTAAAAAGGTAACGAAAACAGGAGCGTTTCCCAATGAGACAGCGTTGCTCAAGCTTTTATATCTTCGTGTCACAGTACGAGCAATTTCATGATCGGATCAGCAAATATCTGAACAAATGAGAAGAAAACCGGA
>ERZ827423.819-NODE-819-length-35241-cov-7.084693_pt1 | contig 35241 bp, 24 predicted proteins | sample MGYA00519775_ERZ827423 | MGnify/ENA primary metagenome ERZ827423 (study PRJEB31778, sample SAMEA3449296) | human gut metagenome | biome: human gut; feature: human-associated habitat; material: faeces | place: United Kingdom | collected 2010/2012 ... | reverse complement strand
TTCTTCAGTCTGACTGAACGAATTTACGTAAATTCGTTCAGTCAGACTGAAGAATTTACCGGTTTTTATGTTTTTTCTGAGAGAAATTGCCTATTTTTGCAACGGAGGAAAATGCAAGATGGAGGCAATCAGAAGAATATTGCATGACGAAATAGAGAAACGCATCCGCCAGCAGAAAGTGATGCTGGTCTTCGGAGCGCGCCGTGTCGGGAAAACCGTGCTGCTGAAACAAATCGTAGAGAACTACAAAGGCAAAACCTTACTCGTCAACGGAGAAAGCATGGACACCGTAAGAATGCTTGCCGACCGCAGCGCAAGCAACTACCGGCAGCTATTCAGCGGCATCGACCTGCTTGCCATCGACGAGGCACAACACATCCCTGAGATAGGACTGAAGCTGAAACTGCTCGTCGACGAGCTGCCCGGCATCGCAGTAATCGCAACAGGCTCTTCCTCATTCGATTTGCAAAACCAAGCGGGAGAACCTTTGGTCGGACGCAGCACCACGTTCATGCTCACGCCATTGTCGGCCGAAGAGCTAATGGATTCGGAAACGCCTTTCGAATTCGCGTCACAAACCGACAACAGAATTGTTTACGGCTTCTACCCGGAACTGCAAAGCCTTGCATCCGAAACAGAAAAAAGAGAATACCTCACCGACGTGGTTGACGCTTACCTGCTACGCGACATACTCGCAATCGACGGCGTGAAGCACGCGCAGAAACTGCACGATCTGCTGCGGCTCATAGCTTGGCAAGTGGGCAGCGAAGTGTCGCTCGACGAATTAGGCAAGCAATTGTCGTTAAGCCGCAACACAGTGGAACGGTATCTTGACCTTTTGCAAAAGGTGTTCGTCCTCTACCGCATAGGCGGATTTTCGCGCAACCTGCGCAAAGAAGTGAGCAAATCATCGAAATGGTATTTTCAGGACACCGGAATACGCAACGCCGTGCTGCGCGATTTCCGTCCGTTTAACGAACGGCAGGAGACGGAACGCGGCGCATTATGGGAGAACTTCATCATCAGCGAGCGCATAAAGCGCAATTTAAACCACCGCTATGGGCTGAATTTCTATTTTTGGCGGACATACGACCGGCAAGAAATTGACCTGATTGAGGATGACGGACTACGGCTGTCGGCATTCGAGATAAAAACGGGCAATAAAGAGCCAAAAATGCCTAAGCCTTTTGCCACGGCTTACCCTGAAGCCGATTACAGCACAATAAACCGAAACACATACCTTGGATTCATCAAATAACGGTAAAATTTTCAACGGCGTTGAACGAATTTACGTAAATTCGTTCAGTCAGACTGAAGAATTTACCAGTTTACGGTCTTAGATTAAATCCGCACACAACAAAAAAAGCACCCTCGGCTACCAGCCGGAGTGCTTTATATTGATACCGCATTAGCGGATATTCGTCAAAACCGCATCAGATAGAGAGACGGCGGAGAGTGTCGAGCAGGTCGCGGTTGATAGGCTTGTCCTTCTTCACGGCCTTGGAGAACGGCACATAGACAATCTCCTCGTTGGAAATGCCAATCATCACGTTGCGCTGGTCTTCGAGCAAAGCGTCGATGGCAGCCGCACCCATCCGCGATGCAAGGATACGGTCGTGAGCTGTAGGCGAGCCGCCTCGCTGCAAATGTCCGAGAATAGTGACACGCACATCATACTGCGGATACTCGTTCTTCACACGCTCTGCCAAGCCCATCGCGCCTCCTGTGACAGGACTCTCGGCAACCAGCACCAACGACGAGTTCTTGCTCTTGCGGAAACCGTTGTTAATAAGTTCCTCCAACTGGTCAACCTCCGTGGAAATCTCCGGGATGATAGCAGCCTCCGCACCTGCGGCAATCGCACCGTTCAAAGCAAGGAAACCCGCATCGCGTCCCATAACCTCGATGAAAAACAGACGCTCGTGGGAAGTCGCCGTGTCGCGGATTTTGTCGACACACTGCATAATGGTGTTCAACGCAGTGTCGTAACCGATGGTGGTGTCCGTGCCGTAAAGGTCGTTGTCGATTGTCCCGGGAAGCCCGACAATCGGTATATTGTATTCAGTGGCAAAGATTCTCGCACCGGTCAGCGAACCGTCGCCACCGATTACCACCAACGCGTCGATGCCCTCTTTCTTCATGTTCTCATAGGCAAGCTTACGGCCTTCCTCCGTGCGGAATTCGGCGCACCGCGCCGTTTTCAGAATCGTGCCGCCCATTTGTATGATGTTGGAAACATTCTGAGTGCGGAACTCCACAATCTCATCAGTCACCAAACCTTTGTAACCACGATAAATACCTTTCACACGCATACCGCTGAAAATGGCGGAGCGGGTCACGGCGCGTATCGCCGCGTTCATACCCGGCGCGTCGCCTCCTGAAGTCAGGATTCCAATACAATTAATAGGCATAATCTATAATTTAAAAATTCAGGCTTATGCAAAGGTAATGCAAATCGCCCGCAAAAAAAATTCTGACAGATATTTTTCACAAAAATGTTACATGCCCGCTTTCAGATGATTCCCATCGTGCGCATCAGATAATAGGCGTTGGCGTTTTGCGCTATTCCGGACATAATGCGGTAGGAGAACGACAGACTACCGCCCGACAGTTCGGCCTCGAAACGGAAATTTTTTATTCTGCCGGGAAAAGCATCGGCGAGCGAGCCGAGAGCGAGGTCGTGGGTGGCGATTATCCCCGCGACAGGCAGTTCAACGAGCTTGCGCACCAATCCGAGCGAGCCTTTCTGCTTGTCGACGGAATTCGTGCCGCGCAATATCTCGTCGAGTATTACCAGCATCTTTTCCCCGCCTTCCGCCCTCTTGACCAATTGCTGCAACCGCGACAACTCGGCAAAGAAATACGACGCTCCGTCGGCCAAAGAGTCGGATGTGCGCAAGCCTGTAAAGAGAGTAGCAGGACTGAACACCATGCGCTTGGCGAACACAGGCGCGCCTACAAGGGCGAGCAGATAATTGACGGCAACAGTGCGCAAATAAGTGCTTTTCCCTGCCATATTAGCCCCGGTGACCACAAAAAACGAGTGCAAAGGCAACCGTTCCACACTGTTGCACACACACTTGCCGGCAGGAATCAACGGATGCCCGGCATCCACAGCCTCCATAACCGTATTACCTGTATGGTCGAGCGACGGAAACACATACGAAGGATTGTTGAATCGGAAAACGGCCAACGCACAAAAAGCGTCGAATCCGGCAATAGCATCGTCCCAACCGGCCACCTTGCCGGCATTCAAAGCCATCCATCGGGAAGCACTGTCAATCTGCCGCATATCCCAAAGGAAAAAGCCGTTCATTATTGCATAGCCGAACACATTATAACGCTGGTCGAGATTGTTGATAATCCTCATCAGCCGGGAAGTCTGCCGGGAAGCGCAACTGCCGCCCTGCCTGACATTAGACTGCAAAAGGAGCAGTATCCCCGAACTGAACCGCTCGTTTTCTATGGCTCGAAGCAATTCCGAGCAACCGGCCATACGCCGTACCGACTTAGCAAGCCATCCATGCAACTTGCCGACACGTTTGGCCTGCAAACCGCTTGCGGCCATGACAAGCAGGAAAAAATAAAAGATAAATATCCCCGGCAACAAATCCAATGCCATCAAGGCAAACAAAGCCGCGTACACAAACGGCACTGTCCTATATGCCGCCCGCCATACGGCATTCACAGAAAAGTCAGGTATCTTTGCGGCATCAAAAGTCTTGTCGCCGGAAGTTTCATCATCGGCGATTTTCCCAATCGAGGCCATCTTCAAACGGAAACCGTTATTCTCCGACAACTCCTTCACAGCTGCCTGACGCTCTTCCACTTCAGAGGAGACTTTTTCAGGATGAAGCAACCAATCTGCCAATTTACGGCTTCCTACGGCTGTGGACGTGGAATCGAGCAAGGAGAAAAGCGACTTTTTCCCGAACAAGTCGATGTCGAAGGCATAATTATGCGCAGGGTCGATATAAGTCGAACCTTCCGGAAGGTTGTCGAACTTCAAATCGAGCCTGTCGATATTCAGCCGCGAACGCTCTATCTTCATTTCCTCAACAGACTTCCGTCCGTCTATCCTTCCGCTCAATTTAGCAAGCCACAAAAACAGCACCAATCCGCAAACAGCCACGACAGCCACCAACGCAGAAGCCTCCGCCACAAAACAGGCAACTACCGTGGCAACAAATACCGCAAGCCGCGACATTGCCACAAAAAACGACTCTTTGCGCAAACGCGACAAAGCACAATTACTGCCGTCAATTATATCCTGATAATATTTTCTTGGTTCCATTTACCTTTTCACGGAATTTAAATCACGGAATATGGCATGGGCCGTCTCCTTTCCGCTTTCTTTGTCACCCAGACGGCGGCTCACCTCCTTATAACCGTCGCACATCGCACGCCATTGGGGCGAGTCGTAAAGCAGCGGCTCCAGCTCTTTCGCCACATTGTCAGGGGTGCATTCATGCAACAGCAATTCTTTCACCACCTCCCTGCCGGCAATGAGATTAGGCAACGACACAAACGGCACATTCAATATGCGCTCAAACAATTTATACGCGAATTTCGAGCCGTTGGCACGGTAGCATACCACCTGCGGCGTACCGATTACAGCCGTCTCAAGCGTGGCCGTCCCCGATGTGACCAAAGCCGCCGCCGAATTGGCGACCAAGGCGAAAGTGTCATTCTCAACCAGCAACGGATACACATCCATTCCTTTATTTTTCAGCACCGCGGAATAAAAACCACTGTCGATATTCGGAGCTGCCGCAACTACCGGCTGGAAATTGGGAAAACGCGCTGCCGCCTTATACATCACCGGCAAATTGTTACGGATTTCTCCGGCTCTCGACCCCGGCAGCAACGCTATCACCGGCCTGCGGTCACGTATTCCGTGCTTCTCCATAAAAGCGAGGAAATCCGGAACATTTAGTTTGAACTCCGCAATTTCATTTGCAGTCGGGTTGCCCATATAATCAGCCTCAACACCGTGCCGGGCGTAGAAATCAGTTTCAAACGGCAGTATGGAAAACACTTTCCGCACATATTTCCTTATATCTTTCACACGCCATTCTTTCCATGCCCACACTTTCGGAGATATATAATAGTAGACCGGCAATCCTTTTCCAAAAGCGTATTTTGCTATTTTCAGATTAAACGACGGATAGTCTATCAAAATCACGGCATCGGGAGCAAAATCATCCAAAGCCTTACGGGCAGCACGCATATTGCCTAAAATGTCGGGCAGATGGCGCAGCACTTCGGAAAACGCCATATAGGCCATCCTTTTATAATGCACCACAGGCTTCACACCCGACGCATTCTCCATAAAATCGCCGCCAAGGAAACAAAACCGCGCGTCGGAATCAATTTCGCGCAAAGCCTTTATCAATCCGCCGCCATGCAAGTCGCCCGACGCCTCTCCCGCAATCAAAAAATATTTCATCTAACGGAAAAATCAAAGATTAGAAAGCTCATCAACTGAAAGGCCAGTCGCTTTAGATATGCCATCAAGCGGCATTCCTAAAGATTTAAGATTACGGGCAATGGCATAGCGCTCCTCTTTACGCCCTTCTTTGATGCCTTCTTTACGACCTTCTTTACGACCTTCTTTACGACCTTCTTTGAGACCTTCTTTGAGACCTTCTTTGATGCCTTTCTCACGACCTTCCCTGACACCTTTGTCGAGGCCTTCCTTCAAACCTTTCTCAAACCCTTCCCTATGGCCTTTCTCTATGGCATACGCCTCCGTAACAAGATTGTCACGATAAATCTTGATACTCTCATCGTACTTCATACGCTCCTCTTTCGACAAGGATGCAATATCGACAATCTCCTCCAATTTTTTAAATACCGATTTTTTCGCCTTAAACGGCAATCTTTGCAGCGTTTCCATATTCTTCAATACATAAATCCAACGTTCAAAATCTGTCTCACAATCTTTTTCGTCTTTTGTAAACGACGGCAATTCAAGGAACACAAACCTCAGTTTGTCAGAGAACACGCCGTGAGTGTCACGGTCGGCCAACACGACATCCGTACGCAACTTCCCCGGAGAATTGTCCAACCGGAAATTCATGAAAAACACGCCATAGACAGCTTTCAAATTGAACATCCAGTCCACACCCTGCTGCCCCTGTTTGGAAATGGCGCGCGACAGGTAATACAAAGCCCTCTCCTTGAAATTCTGCTGGCTGCGGTTCTGCATCTCCACGATGAATTGCTCACCGCTTTCCGTCGTGCAGTACACATCATAAATGCAGCTACGGTCGCCCACTTCTTCCGGCAACACTTCCTTGTCAAGAAAATGAATGTCGGCAATATGCTTCTCTCCGACCAGAAGGTCATTAAGGAAATCGATAAGCAAGTCCTTGTTGATTTCCTGTCCGAAAATCATCTTGAACCCCACATCGGTGAACGGATTGATGAACTTTGCCATAACAGTCGGTCTTTATAATTGTCGCATCACAAAGATAGCGAATCCGGCAGGAAAAACAAACTCATTTCCATTTTTTACCCCTGAAAAGCAGCACCACTATAATGGCAACGAGCGCCATGACCACCCATGCGAACAAATATCCATAACGCCATTCCAACTCCGGCATAAACTTGAAATTCATGCCCCACACGCCGACAAGAAATGTCAAAGGTATGAAAATCGTCGAAACTATTGTCAATCGCTTCATAATGGCATTCATCCGCATATCATTGTTGGCAATATACAGGTCGGTGAAAGTTGCAAAAGCCTCACGGCATATCTCAAGCGTCTGCAAAGTAAGCTGCAAATGGTCGTTCACATCTTTAAAGAACGGACGCGTGCCACTGTGGATTATGGGGTTCGTAGTATGCAGCAACAGCACATAATTGTCACGCAACGGCAGAATCCCTTGTTTCATCTGCAAATACCTCAACCGCAACGACTGCAATTTCCCGCTGGCATCCTCCCCATAGGCATTTGCCATAAGGTCGCTGCCTATACTTTCCAGCGTGTCGTCTATCTTGCCCGAGAGCACTACATACTCTGAAATGATACTATTGATTGCCACGCTGAACAGATAGTCGGAGGCATGTTCACGTATTCTGAACACATTATCCTTTATGGCAGCTTCCACATCTTTAAAATACTCGTTCTCTGTCTCCATGAACGTGATGACAAAATTACTGCCAAGCACTATCGAGACATTGAATTCCTTAAATTCGTCATACATCGTGGCGCCCATCTCGTATTTGCGCAATATCGCGGTCAGATAAACCCCATTATCTTCTATCTTCGGCTGATGGCTTGTGTTAAGTATGTCCTGAACTGTAAGGAACGAGATATGGAAATAGTCGCATATTTTCTTAACGCTTCCAGTATCAACCAACCCATGCACCTGCAGCCACACTTTCTCGTCTCCGCCTACGGCTTTCAGAATTTCTTCAGGGTCGCAGGACGATGTAACTTCCATTCCGCCGACATCGTAAGTGCATAGATGCATGTGCGTATGGGTCGGACTGTCGCCATAGTACGAAAATCTGTCGTTGAGCAAATTATTCGCCATTTCACAGAATATTTAGATTTTACCTTATTTCAGCAATTCCGCCACTATCAAATAATCCATAACGAGAATGAGAAATCCCACGGCCAGATATATAACCCTTGCCGTACTCCGCGAGAACCTGCCGGTAAGCAATTTGGCATTAGAACTGTCGAAAAACCAATCCCAATTAAAGGCAGAAGCAAGCACCGACAATGCCCCCGCAACAAAAAACATTACAACAATGAATATCTCAGCCCAGCCGCAGGTCATTCTTCATCGGGAAATTTCATGGTGACAGTGCGGGTACCGTCATCTTCTTCGGCAATATCTACCCTCACAGTGTCGAGAGGCAACAAGTCTTCCACCCTTTCAGGCCACTCGATAAGGCAAAGCGCGCCGGAGTCGAAATAATCCTCCACCCCTATATCGCAAGCCTCTTCGAGACTTTCCAGACGGTAACAATCGAAATGGTAAATCAACTCTGCCGTAGTGTCGGAACGGTATTCATTAATAATCGAGAATGAGGGGGAATTAGTGATGTCCGTCACACCAAGCCCGGCACAGACAGCATTGATAAATGTAGTTTTACCTGCCCCCATCTTACCGTAAAAAGCAAATACCGTATAATCGCCTGTCGACTTGATGAATTCATGCGCCGCATCGGCAATCCCGTCCAACGAATTAATCCTTATTGTTTTCATAACCATATTGTAATTCTGCAAATTTACTGAATTTTTCCAATTGTTATCCGATTTCACAAATTAAATGGAATATAGGTCGGACACTTTGCCTGTTTACAAATAAAATGATACCTTTACATCAAAAAACAGCATATTATGAGAAATTTCATCCTATCATTAACGATACTGGCCGGACTGATACTATCCGGCAATGCACAGGCCGACGACTTTATGGACACTGGAGTGCCGTCAAAACCGATTTCCATCGGTGTCCGTTTCGGGCTTAACTCTTCAGGACACAAAATGGCTCTCGACGGCTACAGCGACAACGTAAGCGTCAACCATGGCACAGGATGGACTGCCGGTGCGGTGGTCGATTTGAATGTCCGCGAATTTTTCTCCGTGCAGCCGGGATTTTTCTACGAGAACCGCAGCTACGACTATACCGTAATACGCCATAGCGACAATGGCAATGTGAAAAAACTGAATAATGAAATAGGCCATACGCGCTACAACATGTTCACCATACCGGTGCTTGCGGTATTCCGCTTCAACATAACAAGCCACCTGCAATGGGACGTAGCCGCCGGACCATATTTCGGGTTCTCGCTCGGCAACGGCTCCGACGACGTGGAGAGCATTGCCATGAGCTATCAGGACAATAATGGACAGGATAATTCAACCGACTCATACAGTTACGTAAAAACATCACGCGATTTCTACGGCGGTGAGCAATGGCAGCACAAAAGTTTCGACTGGGGGCTGAAAATAGGCACAGGAATACGTCTGAACAAGCGTTACTCGCTAAGCTTTTACTATATGAACGGATTCAAGGACATTTCCGCCGACCGCGACTGGACAATGAAAAACCGCAGTTGGAGCTTCGTGCTCGGCTACGATTTCTAAAAATTACGTAACTTTGCAGCCACAAAATTCAACGATGGTGAGCAAGGTTTACGACATAAGAATAGAGGATTACAATTATCCGTTACCCGACGAAAAAATAGCGAAGCATCCTATCGAGCAGCGCGACATGTGCAAATTGCTGCTCTACCGCGATGGCGGAATATCAGAACACATATTCCGTGACATTCCGGAGCTGCTCCCTGAATCCTCTACATTGGTGTATAACAACACGAAAGTCATCAACGCGCGGCTACGCTTCCGCAAGCCCGGAGGCGGTGCATTGATAGAAATCTTTTGTCTCGAACCGCTTACGCCGCGCGACTATGCCCAGTCGTTCGCTTCGGCGGAAAGCTGCGAATGGCTTTGCTTCGTCGGCAATTCAAAGAAATGGAAGCAAGGGGCGCTATCGCTTACGCTCACAGTCGAAGACAAAGACATCACGCTCAACGCAGAACGTTGCGGACAAAGCGGCAACGCTTTCAAAATAAGATTCTCGTGGGACGGCGGCGTGACATTCGCATCAGTGCTCGATGCCATCGGCGAAATACCCATCCCCCCATATCTCAACCGCAACACCGAGCCGAGCGACTCGAAAGACTACCAGACAGTCTATTCCCACATCGAAGGCTCAGTAGCCGCCCCTACTGCCGGGCTGCATTTCACTGACCGCCTGCTTGAAGAAATAGACCGCAAAGGAATAAAACGCTGCGAACTCACACTGCATGTCGGAGCCGGCACATTCCAACCGGTGAAAGCCGAGTCGATAGGCGGACACGAGATGCATACGGAATTCATTTCCGTGACACGCCAGCTTATCGGCGATTTGCTCGATGCAACCGGCAAAATAATCGCAGTAGGGACAACGTCGGTACGCACACTCGAAAGCCTCTATTACATCGGGGCGGCATTGCACGACAACCCCGGCGACCCGCAAGCGGCATTGCACGTAAAGCAGTGGATTCCATACGAATACGACAACCGTCTTACCGCAAAAGAAACATTACAGGCGATAGCCGCATTTATGGACAGCAACGGAATGGAGCACCTTGTCGGGAGCACACAAATGATAATCGCACCGGGATACTCATTCCACATAGTAGACGGAATCATCACGAATTTCCATCAGCCGCAATCCACATTGCTGCTTTTAGTATCTGCTTTCGTCAAAGGGGACTGGCGCAAAATCTACGATTACGCCCTGAGCCACGATTTCCGGTTCCTGAGCTACGGCGACAGCTGCCTACTCTTATAATCGCCACAGACCGACTGCCGGCAAAGGCATATAAATCTTCACGCCTAAACACATTAGCACTTATTACCGCACAACGTTGTTACATCAATGTCACAGAATGTTAACAGGATTGTAACGGTACAGTAATCATATCGTTACAAAACAAGGGGAATTTTGCACCGTGAAAATTGAAATAAGGTAAATATGAAGATTGTTTATGGTTTGTTATTATTTGTTGGTTGTAATGTGATGTCTGTAAAAGCAGCAGATGTGACTGGAGTAGTGGTAGATTCCTCCACAAAGGAGCCCCTCATTGGAGCTACCGTCCAATTAGAAGGATCTTCCGTAGGCACAGCGACCGACATCGAAGGGAAATTCAGCCTGAATGCGGACGATGGTAGTCTGATTGTGAAATATGTTTCTTATAAGGACAAGACAGTCAGCGTGTCGTGGCTGAAAGCGGACAACGACACAATCGCCCTTATCCCCGACAACACCGTATTAAGGGAATTGACCGTCACAGCCCGGGCAAGACAGGATTCTGAAATAACGGTAGTCGGGAAGACTAAAAACAGCATGACGGTGCAAAACGGCGTATCATCACAACAAATCAAGAAAACACAGGACAAGGACGCGTCGGAAGTTATAAAACGAGTTCCGGGCATCAGCATCATCGACGACAAGTTCGTAATGGTGAGAGGATTGTCGCAGAGATACAACAACGTGTGGATCAACGGCAGTGCCGTGCCAAGTTCGGAAGCCGACTCGCGCGCTTTCTCTTTCGACTTGATACCCAGCTCGCAACTCGACAATATAATGATTGTAAAATCGCCGGCACCGGAATTGCCGGCCGACTTCAGCGGAGGATTCATCCTCGTGAACACGAAGAATCTGCCAGAAGAGAACAGCTCGTCGGTATCAATCGGCGGCAACATCAACGACCGCACCCATTTCCGTAATTTTTCGTCAATCAAAGGTTCAAAAACCGATTTTCTCGGATTCGACAACGGATTCCGCAGCCTCAACGGCGGAATGAACGGACAGCTACGTCCTTCAGGCGACGGCGTAGGCTTGACAGGAAACGGTTTCAACAACGACTGGCGTGTAAAAAAATCAACGCCTTATTCCGACTTGTCACTTGGGGCTAACACCAACCACCAATGGCACACAGCCGACGACCACCGCATCGGATTGCTTGGCGCAATCAACTACAGCTACAGTTACCGCACACTTGAGAATATGACCAACTCGCTGTTCGGGGCATACGATGTGGAACACGACCGCAGCAACTATCTGCGCAACAGCACCGACGACCAGTACACGGAAAACGCGCGTGTCGGAGCGATGCTCAACCTCACTTTTGTGCCCGACGGCAACAAAGGACGCTATGAGTTGAAAAACATATTCAATCAAATCGGCAAAAACCGTTACACCCAGCGCCACGGATTCAACGCCCAAAGCGAAATGGAAGAAAACGCCGAATATTACTACAGCAGCCGCACCATTTTCAATACGCAGTTCACCGGCGAAAACACCATCAAAGGGAAAAACGAGCTCAACTGGAACATCGGCTATGCCTATGCAAACAAAAACACTCCCGACCGCCGGCGCTACACACTGACCAACGCGATGGACCCCGACAGGATAGGATTGGTTACAGGGAACGACATACAACGGGAATTCACGTTCCTGAAAGAGCACATTGCCTCTGCCGGATTGAATTACAGCCGCAATTTCGAGCTTGGAAAAATAAATCCGACAGTAAAGGCCGGCGGATACGGAGAATACCGCAGCCGCAATTACCGCACACGCGCCTTTTACTACAACTGGAATGTACAGTCCAACAACCTGCCCGACGATTTCCGGTATATGCCTATGCAAGAATTACTCTCCAACGAGGCTTATTATGGCGACGACATGCTCCATCTGTTCGAGGAGATGCGTTGGCGTGACAGCTATAAGGGCAACAACACCCTGCTTGCGTCATATCTTGCTTTCAACATTCCGATAGGCAAGTTCAACGTGTATGCCGGAGTGCGTTTCGAGCACAGCAAAATGGAGTTGATAAGCAATTCAAGCGACTATGAGGAAAGTCCGTACAGCCGTTTCTACGACTACAACGATTTCTTTCCTACGGTAAACACAGTGTACAAGTTTACCGACAAGCAGCAGATGCGCCTTGCCTACGGCAAGTCGGTCAACCGTCAGGAATTCCGTGAAGTATCAGGCTCCGTATATTACGATTTCGACTTGGCGAGCAACGTGCAAGGTAACGCCGACTTGAAACCGTGCTACATACACAATCTCGACCTCCGCTACGAATTCTATCCTTCGGCGGGAGAATTGATTTCAGTGGCGGCTTTCTTCAAGAAATTCAACGACCCGATTGAGTGGTCGTACAGAGTACAAGGCGGAACGGATTTGCTCTACTATTATAAAAACGCAAAAGGGGCAATAAGCTACGGCATAGAAGTCGACATCAAGAAAAGCCTTGACTTCATCGGCCTCGACGACTTCTCGCTGCTCTTCAACGGTTCGCTCATCAAAAGCAAGGTAAACTTCAATCCCGGCGACCTTGAATCCGACCGTCCGATGCAAGGCCAGTCGCCATACCTCATAAACATGGGGCTGTTCTATCAGAACGACCGTGCCCAAGTGAGCGCAAGCGTCCTCTACAACCGCATCGGCAAACGCTTGGTGGGCGTAGGGCGCGAAATGGGAATGATGGAAGGTGAATCGGTAAAGATTCCCGACTCTTACGAGATGCCTCGCAACCAGATAGACCTGAACGTGTCGAAAAAGTTCGGCAAAGGCTTTGAGATAAAATTGTCGGTACGCGACTTGCTTGGCGAAAAGGTCAGCTTCAAACAGTTCGACGACATAACGCGCAAGGACGGGACAACGGCTACAGTGGAAGAAATCACAAAACAGTTCCGTCCCGGGCGCAATTTCAGCCTTTCGTTGTCATACGATTTTTAACGCAAAAACGCAATTTGATTATTAATAAGTTATTAACCAATTTACAAGATTTGAAAAAAATGAAGAAGAATTTTCTTGGCGGCAAAATGCTTAGCCTGATTCTTTCGGCTATGGCCTTGACAACATTCACGGCCTGCAACGACGATGAAAACACTCCTGAACCGGAAACCGACGGCGGATTGAAAGTAATCACCGAAATAGTGACAGACGGCAACGTCATCGGCAACGGCGACCAAGAAGTAGTGTTCAAAGGAAAACAAACCATCGCCAAAGGCACATACGTGCTGAAAGGCTGGGTATATGTTGCCGACGGCTCGGAATTGACCATCGAGCCGGGAACAGTAATCCGTGGCGACAAGCAGACAAAAGCAGCCCTGATAGTAGAGCGCGGCGGAAAGATTTTCGCTGAAGGAACAGCCAACGAGCCTATCGTGTTTACTTCCAACGAGGCTGCAGGACAACGCCGTCCGGGCGACTGGGGCGGACTTATCCTTTGCGGTAACGCCGTAAACAACCAGCGCGAGCAGCAAATCGAGGGCGGCCCGCGTTCGTTCCATGGCGGCAACAATGACGACGACAATTCCGGCGTATTGAAATATGTACGCATCGAATTCGCAGGTTATCCGTTCGAGAAAGACAAGGAAATCAACGGACTGACACTTGGCTCGATAGGACGCGGCACGACAATCGACTATGTGCAAGTATCTTACAGCAACGACGATTCATTCGAATGGTTCGGCGGCACGGTCAATTGCAAGCACCTCGTGGCTTTCAAAGGCTGGGACGATGATTTCGACACCGACAACGGTTTTTCAGGCAACGTGCAATACGCCCTTTCCGTACGCGATTCACGCATAGCCGACACATCGCAATCCAACGGTTTCGAGTCCGACAACTGCGCCGACGGCTCACAAGTATCCCCCTACACTACGGCAACTTTCTCCAACGTCACTTTCTTCGGCCCGAAGTATGTCGACGCAAGTTTCGAGAACACTACCGACTACATCAATGCCGGCAGCATGAATCCTAACAACGGCTCGGCTCTCGGCCGCTTCCAGTCGGCAATGCAGATACGCCGCAGCAGCCGCCTGAACTGCATCAACTCGCTTGCGGTAGGCTTCCCTATCGGTCTCATAATCGACGGAGAGAAAGGCAACACTCAGGAGATGGCATCGAACGGGACCATAAAATTGCAAAATGTATGGTTCGCGGGAATGGATGTAACCGGTAGCGACGCCAACAAGTTGTACGACGATTACTTGGTTACAGGATACGATGACGAGAAGAAGCCGGTTGTAGACAACACTAAAGAATCTCTCTCTTCCACATTCTTCAAAAGCGGAGCAGGAAACCACATTGCTGAAGTGGCCGACCTGATGCTTACCGGCAACAGCATTGTCAACGGATTGAACATCGATTTTATGCCGTCGGCAGGCAGCCCGTTGGCTTCCGGAGCTTCTTTCAGCGGATTCAGCGGTTTCGATGCCGTAAGTTATGTGGGTGCATTCGGTACTGACAACTGGCTTGCCGGTTGGACTAATTTCGACCCGGAAAACACCGCTTATTAATCAGCGCAAAGACTCATAATATATTGTTGATCCCTAATGTGTTTGCAAGGTGTGCCGCATACGGCGCACCTTTTTTGATTAGAAACTTTTACAATAAAACACCTGCCGCTGCGTTAAATATAAATGCTGAAATCCTGTTCGAAATGTGCAGACATCTGATATATACAGTACTTTTTGCGGTAATTGCAACCCTCTGCGGCTGCAACAACGCCAAGCTGTCGGTAGCCGAGGAGCAATACGCCCGCGGGGAATACTACGACGCTTCCGTAACCTACAAAAAAGTATACAACAAGCTGCGCGCGAAAGAGGAACGTCCGCTGCGCGGGCAAGTGGCCTACAAGATGGGGCTGTGCTACCGCCTGCTTAACATGTCGTCGCGCGCTTCGGCGGCCTTCCAGAACGCGCTGCGCTACGAATATCCCGACTCTACGGCATACCTCTATCTTGCCCAGTCGCAACACCGCGAGGGCAAATATGCCGCGGCCATAAAAAATTATGAACAATACCGCACTTTCAATCCTAAAGACGATTCGCTGGCGATAGTCGGCATCGAAGGCTGCAAGAACGCGTTGGCATGGAGAGATTCTCCCACCCGCTATGAGGTAAAGAACGCCAAACTGTTCAATTCGCGCCGTTCCGACTTCTCGCCTATGTATTTCGGGGCCGACAACGACCAGCTTTATTTTTCATCGACAACGGAGAAAGCTACCGGTGACAAAAAAAGCGAGATAACCGGCATGAAAAACGCCGATATATTTTTCGCAAAGAAAAACGAGAACGGGCAATGGGAACGCCCCGAGCCTGTCGAGGGAGAATTGAACACGGAACTCGACGAGGGAATAATGTCGTTCACACCCGACTGGCAGACAATGTACCTGACAAAAGCACGCCGTGAGGAAAACGCCAACACCTCGGTGGAAATATTCACGTCGTCGCGGTCGGACGCCTCGTGGAGCGCACCCGTGAAATTCGAGATAACGGCCGACACTATTTCCACATACGGACACCCGGCGGTATCGCCCGACGGCGAATACCTGTATTTCGTCAGCAATATGCCCGGAGGCTACGGAGGCAAGGACATCTGGCGCATATCTCTGAAAGAGCGTCAAGGCTCGCTGATGAATCTCGGGCCTGACATCAACACAGCCGGCGACGACGACTTCCCTTACGTACGCGCCGACGGCACGCTCTATTTTTCGTCCGACGGCCACCCCGGGATGGGCGGACTGGACATTTTCAAAGCCGTAAGCACCGGCGAGAATTCTTGGAAAATCGAGAATATGCGCAATCCGATAAATTCGGCCGGTGACGATTTCGGGATAACGTTCGGCGAGGGCGAGGAAGGATTCTTCAGCTCCAACCGCGGCGACGCGCGCGGCTACGACCATATCTACAGCTTCATCCTCCACCCCATAAGGGTTACAATCGAGGGAATGGTTATGGATAAGGACGAAGAACCGGTGAAAAACGCCATCATACGCATCGTCGGCAACGACGGCTCCAACCAGAAAGAAGTGGCGCGCGACGACGGCTCGTTCAGCTTCGAGCTCGACCGCGGAGTGCGCTACGTGATGCTTGCCGGCGCAAAAGGCTATCTGAACCAGAAGCAGGAGTTCGTTTCCGACACCACCCGCGAGGACGCCAACTATTGGGTGGACTTCATACTCCCGGCAATCAACAAGCCGCAGGTGGTGGAAAACATATTCTACGATTTCGACAAGGTCGACCTGCGCCCGGAATCGGTGGCAGCATTGGACGAGCTTATAAAAGTGCTGAACGACAACCCCAACGTAACGATAGAAATGGCTTCGCACGCCGACCGGAAAGGCAGCGACGAATACAATTTACGGCTATCGCAAGGCCGGGCGCAATCGGTAATCGACTATCTTGTGTCGAAAGGCATAGATGCCGCCCGCTTGCAGCCTCACGGCTACGGCAAGTCGCGCCCCAAGACCGTGACCAAACGGATTGCCCGGCTCTATCCGCAATTCAAGGAAGGCGATACGCTGACACCGGAATTCATCGAAAAACTGTCGCCTGAAGATCAGGAAGCGGCCGACCAAATCAACCGCCGCACGGAATTCCAAGTGCTTTCGCTGACATATAACATTGATTGACATGGCAACCTCCGACGATGAAAAATATATGCGCCTCGCGCTGGCCGAAGCAGAGGCGGCCGCAGCGGCCGACGAAGTGCCGGTCGGGGCGGTAGTGGTGTGCAACGGCAAGGTGATAGCGCGCGCCCACAACCTCACCGAGACACTTACCGACGTTACAGCCCATGCAGAAATGCAGGCCATCACATCGGCAGCCGCCAACCTCGGCGGGAAATACCTCAACGGCTGCACTCTCTACGTCACTGTCGAGCCGTGCCTGATGTGCGCCGGGGCACTGGCGTGGAGCCAGATAGGACGCATCGTCTACGGAGCGTCCGACGACAAGCGCGGCTACCACACGATGTGCGCCAACCCATTCCATCCGAAAACCGAAGTAGAGGGCGGCATCCTCGCCGGCGAATGCGCCGCCCTCATCACCACCTTCTTCCGCAGCAAACGCTGAAACAAATTCGATTTTCCACAATAAAAATCCCGCGATGATCATATTTTTTGCGATAGTATGCACAATCCTGTTCATGTGGACGAGATAAGAATTGAGAGAAAACATATTGTAATACAGCCCTGAAAGGGCTGCGTATAGTTAACCGCATGCAAGCGGAGCGCAGCTTGCGGTAGCACATCCACTGTAAAATCGGCATTATAGATGCCGCGCATATTGTTGAGTGAGGAGTGTTGAGAGCTAAGAGAATTTACGCTCAACACTCAACCCTCAACTTTTAATGCGCAGCCTCGTAAGGCTGTATGGGATTTCTCCACATTCCCACGGCTGAAACCGTGGGTTTCCCGCACGAAGCCTCTTTGAGGCTTTTAACTGTCACACAGCTTGTTATCTTGCCTACCGGCTTTTGAAGAATTTTTTATATCGAACTCATATTATTTACGGAAAAACAGCAATTGAACGATTCCCCGACCCGCCAACCGCCGTGACATCCCCGCCTTGCGGCTGCCCCGGATTTGTCCCGGCTTCTGAAAGCGACAAGGGCTCAAACCGCCGTCAACAGGCAATCTGAACCCTTTCTCTGTCGGGGTGACTGGATTCGAACCAGCGACCACACGCCCCCCAGACGTGTACTCTAACCGGACTGAGCTACGCCCCGATTTTGCAGTGCAAAGGTAAGGATAATTTCCGTGTCCGCAAATTTTTTTAAGGCCATTATGCAACAGGCAGCGCAATCTGCGGATTTTTTTGTCACAAAAATGGAGGAAACACTACGGAAAACCGTAGTTTTTAGGCGGATAGCAACAGTTTTCAGCGAAAATCCGCCAAAACTGTCACACTTAATTCCTATCTTTACTGACAGAATCATTAACATAAAAAACACGACTTATGAAAAGGCTCCCTATAGCCATCCTTATATCAGCCGCATTATGGACAGGATGCGGACATCAGGAGAAAGCGGACGTATGGCGCGCTTTTGACGAATGTACTTCCCTCTACAACGCTTCCGACACCACCGGCGCATGGCCCGCCGCGCTGCGCCGGGCGGAAAGGCTCTCGGCAGGATGCGGCGACAGTGCCGTAACAGGCGAATTGTACTATCAGAAAGCGTGCTACGACATATCGCGCGGCACGGGCGACAGCGTGGGCTTCTTCCTTGAAAAGGCGGTTGAATGCTACGGCAACTCCGACAACAACGACGGCAAGGCAAAAGCCGGCCTGACATACGCCCAGTACCTGAATATGCTGAGCCGCTACGACGATTCCGAAAAGAGCCTCAAAACGGCTCTCGGGTATGCTTCCGGCAACGACAGCCTCCGCGCGCTAATCACCGCAGAACTGATGTTCCTGAAAATTTCAAGCGGCGATATGAGAGGAGCCGTCGGTTACAGCCACACGGTGCTCCCTCTGCTGCTGCAATCGGGCGACACGAGCAGCTACATCGTGGCGTGCGGCAACACCGGAGTGGCATACCGCCGTCTGGGGATGAACGATTCGGCAATGGCGGTCTATAAAAACGGACTCGACATAGCCATGAAATTCCACGACGAGGAATCCACATCTTATCTGCTCAACAACCTATCCGTGCTCTATTGCGAGCAAGAGCGGTACGGCGAAAGCCTGCAATACGCCCGGCAGGCGGCAAAACACGCAGAACAAGCAGGAGCCGAGATAGAATACCTGTCCGCTCTTGCCAACGAGGGCATCACTTACAGCAAGATGGGCGACAGCGGGAAAGCGGTGTCTCTGCTGCGCAACGCCTACGACCGCGGGGAAGCCGTCAACTACTACCCTGCGCAGCTGAAAACCATCAACCATCTGCTCGACGCGTACATGCAGCTCGGACGCTACGACTCGGCTGCCGTCTACATAAAGAAAGGCGAAGAAATGGCAGCCAAGCTGCCGCCATGCAACAACGGAGCTGCCGGAATACTGGAAGCGAAAGCCCACTTACAGGAAGCGACAGGCGACTACCGCGGGGCACTGGCTACAATCGCCCGGATAGAAACGCTCGCGAACCACAACATAGTGATTCCCGCTTATAAATTGAACGTCCTGAAATCACGCTGCCACGCCGGACTCGGCGACTACCGCAACGCCTACCTGCTGGCATCGGAAGCCCGCGAAGGGCTGGATTCGGCAAGAAGCGGAGAGGCCGAGCGCAAATTGTCGGAATATACCGCACGTTTCCGCACCCAAGAAAAGGAATTGGAGATAAGCCGCCTGACAGAAAGCAACCTGCGGCAGGAATCGCACATAATGAAACTCACGGCAATAATAATAGCGATAGCCGCAATAGCCGTCTCCGGAATAATCATACTGCTATACCGCCGCCGCTCGACACGCCAGAAAACAGAAATACTGCTCGCGCGCAAATACATCGACGGTCTGGAAAGCGAGCGCACCCGCCTTGCACGCGAGCTGCACGACGGAGTGTGCAACGACCTCCTTGCGCTCGGAATGGAAATGAAATCCGGCAAGCCTGACAGCAAACAGGCTATCGGACAAATAGAAAGCATACGCGACAACCTGAGGCAAATCTCGCACGAGCTCATGCCCCCGTCGTTCAAGCATGCCGACATCGACGAAATCCTTTCCGACTATATAAGCCACATAAGCTCTGAAAACATCAGATTCACATACGAGCCGGAAGGCAACGGATGGGAATCCATACCGCCGGCGACGGCCTACGAGCTATACCGCATAACGCAAGAAGCCGTATCCAACATCTTGCAACATTCCGGGGCGACGGAAGCCAAGATAGCCCTGTCGCTTTCCGCGGACAACTGCCTGACCCTTGCCATTTCCGACAACGGAAACAATCCGGCAGAAAACGAAGGCGACGGCGTAGGCATACGCACAATGCGCGACCGCGCGGCAAGCATCGGCGGAACACTTACTTACAACACCGGCGAGAAAGGGACAAACCTGTCAATCGTCATAAAAACCGACACCAATGCAATCTAAAAATCCACGCAAAACCAACATTCTCATCGTCGACGACCATCAAATAGTCGCCCATGGGCTGCAAGCCCTGCTTTCGCGCGAGAACTGCGTAAAAAGCATCGACACGGCAACGACTGCCGAAAAAGCCTTACTTCTCTCAAAAAAGAAGAGCTATGGCATATACATCATCGACGTGGAGTTGCCCGACATTTCCGGCTTGGAATTAACTGAACGACTGCAAGCCATATCGCCGGAAGCATCTTTCATCTTCCACACCATGCACGAAGAGATATGGACAATCAAAGCCATGATGGCGGCCGGAGCCGACGCGATAGTGCTGAAATCCGACGACCTAAGCGACCTGACCGCCGCCGTGAAAGCCGTAGCCACCGGCAACAGCTATTACAGTCAGCGTTTTGGAGATTACTGCCGACGGTTTGAAAGCCGGCAGATGCCGTCGCCGCATGAACTTGAAATATTGAGAGCGATAGCCAAAGGCGAGAGCACCAACGACATAGCCCGCCGCATGTGCATCTCGCCCAATACCATAGAATACCACCGCAAACGGCTGTTCCGCAAACTCGGCGCGACGAACATGGCCGACATGGTGGCCCGCGCCATCGAACACGGCCTGCTGGTGATTTAGAGATTCGACATTTTATGAGACATCATCAGCGTATGCGCCGCTGTTTCATACCTGCAAGTATCAACAACACGGAGGATGGCTTTTCTTTTCCATCCTCCGTGCTGCAGTGAACAAATTTACCTATTTGAGCCTTTTCGGTTTCGTCATATTGTATATTTCCACATCGTGGCATTCCGGCGCTACGGCATTCAAGGCTTTCAGGTCGGATTCCGTAGCTTTCCTGAAATTCTTGAATTTTGCAGGGTATCCTGTTATGGTCAATGTCCGTGGACCTAAGATTGTCTTTGTAAACGACACTTGTGGTTCAAGCAATATGTCGGCATCATTTTCTTTTACCATTTCCGCAACGAGATTACCCTTGCGTACACTAAGTTTGCCTATTTGATAGAATTGCCATGTCATTGTCTTTTCGACTTTAGGCTTAATTTCCAAATCGGCCACAGTAGGGTATTGGATTACCGATGAATTGACATTCATCGTGGAGCTTGTCATCGCCTTTTTAGCAGAACATGCCGGCAGCAACACAATGGCAACGCAGACCAACAGTAAGTTGATAACTCTTTTCATAGGTGGTTCATTTTGAAGATTCTACTTTAAAGTTTTTGTATGTAGCAGGATAGCCGGTTACTACTATCTGTTTGATTTTCCCCCTTTTCGAGGTGGTCTCGAATTGCGGCTGGACAAGTATATCGGCATTGCCATTGGCTTTCAATGCTGCGGCAACCGCTGCGGCATAGACATTACCTGCAACTTTGTGTGGACGGAACGTATATGATATGCGATTCCCTGAAACCACCAAATCCGCGGAAGTGTTGCTCTCGATGGTGGTCGTCACATCCTCAACTGAAGCCGTTGACATTTTGTTAGTTGAACAAGAACACATGACAGCCATTAAAACAGCTGCGCTAAAAAATAATTTCTTCATACCTGTTTTATGTTATGATTAATACTGAATTATCTCAATAGTTCACATTTATATTCTCATAATTCGACCGAGATATGGTGTAGCCGTTACGCCGGGCTTCCGAGCGCAGCTCCCGCATTTCACGCTGGGCCTTGCGCATTTCCGACTTCATAGAAGAGAACCGTCCGCCCCAACTTCCCAAAGCACCGCCTTCAACATCTTTTCCATTACGTTTTTCGCGATAGCCGAGCGTCGTCAGGCTATCATAAGCGCCTTTCGCCACTTTTTCCCAACGCTCATATTGATCCTGATAATAAGATGAGGATGAAGAATATCCCGACATTCCCGATTTTGCCATCATTTCTGCCATACCGACTTGTTCCCTGACGTTAAGATAAGCCTGCAGCATTCCGCGGAACCAGTTACGTGACTCGCTTGTAGCCGACCAGAAACCGGAAGTTTTAATCCGTTTTAAAGCCTCGTTGGCGCCTTGGTCTCCTTTTTTACTTGCATATCGGTAAAAATCCACAGCAAGGTCACGGTCAACAACCACTCCCATACCCAATTCCAGACAATTGCCAAGATAAGTGGCGGCGACAGCATCACCCATATCCATAGCTTCCTTGAAATAATCCACAGCTTCTGAATAATCTCCACGGCATATCGCTTTTTCACCGTCATAGCACGCCTTAAGTCTTTGCATATATTTCTGCCCATAATAATATGGGTCGACAATCCATCCCTTGCCTTGGCACATCACGCATGGCATTGACATATACCCTGCCATTATCCTGCCCGTTCCACCACATGGCATACACATCACTTTAGGCTCTTCTTCCGCCATTGCTGTCGTTATTCCCACCACGCAGCATATGAACATTAATAATATTTTTCTCATCAGGAATCGTTATATTTTTTTGCAAAAATAACGAAATGAAAAAAGCCTTTGGAGAAACAGGTGTAGCTAAATTGACACGTTCATATTGCGGATTGCACATAAGCGTGTGTCATCGCTTCAGGTTCATTGCTGGCCGAATAGCTTGTGGCCGGTTTTTATCGATGCCGACAAGTCGGAGAAGAAATCGTGACCAAGCACAACCGATATCCTTGCCAGCAGCCGGGTGTCGATGCTGTCTTTCTGGAACAGGCGATACACATTGGAGCGGTCGCATCCTATCTTTCTGGCGAACCAACTTATAGAGCGTTCCTGCCTGTGGAGTTCGTTTTTTATCAATAGACCTATAGGTTCCATTTACCCTTGGTTCAGGCCGGAAGATTTCCCCTAATCCGGCTTATTAAACGTAAAGACGTGGGAAGTCTGTACATCAACTTATCCCACATTCAGGCCTTCGCATCGCCCCTTACAAGGATAAGCAACTCAGTCAGCCCACGCCGGAATGTAGCATTACCGTCGCTGCCACGCGCATCACCGGCGGCAGTAACGGAATATATACAAACCACATGGACGTTCCGGCCACCTTATCTTCTTGTAAGCGTTGAAAATTTGCGAAGTTTTGAACGTGGAAGATAATTGCTTTGTAAACGTCCTTTCTAAAAAACTATACAGCAACCCTCTCCTACCCTCCGGCCGAATGAGTTGCTGTGCAAATGTAATGTTAAATTGATAATTTTCCAAATATAGATACAAAAGCCGTATGCTATTGGAAAATGACAGCGTGCCTACCTCCTTTTCGTTTTCCTGCGCTTCTTTTTCAGCCAGAAGTAGTAGCCGGTGAGAGGCAACGACGCTCCTATGAGCGAGGCTACGAAATACAAGATTTTTGTAGCCGTACCGCCCCAAGAGCCAGTGTGGAACGCATAAATCCAGCTTTTCATTTTGCTGCTCCGCGGCTGTTCGGCATAGACGGTTATTTGCTCTATCCTGCCATCCTCGGGGTTCAGCTTTGCAATGTCCTGCTTCCGCAAGCCTGTACCGCCAAGCGTGATTTTTGCAGAAGAAGCCGATAATGCAACCGACTCATAACCGGCATATCTCCGCCCGATTTCCGAAAGGGCTTTGTCCCAGACAGTAAAATCGTATCCACTCCGTTTTTCCGGTTCTGAATTGCGGGTTGACGGACGTTGCCGCTGCTGCTCCACCCCGAATGCCGAGTAAAAAGCCGTGCGGTACCAGCCGAACGACCACGTCAGCCCAGTCAACGCCATCACGAGCAAGAAGACAGTAAAATAAAAGCCGAGCGACACGTGGGTGTCGTACCAGAAACGGTAGCGGCTCTTTCCAGTCCTCACCGAAAGCCGCTGCCGCAGCATCCTGACAGTTTTCGGGAACCATATCACTAAACCGGTAACAAGGATGAACACCATCACAAGGGTGGATATGCCAACCACCATCTTTCCTACAGTTTTCTCCCCTTTCTGCGGAGGTACATCCAGAAGCCAGCGGTGCAACTGCCGCATAGCGGTGAAAAAAGCGTAATTCCTTTCCCAGCCTTTCACTTCTCCCGTATAAGGATTGACGAAAAGCCGGCGTTTTCCGGCGTTTTCGAACGACAGTGAATAAGATTTCCCTTCTTTGCCCGGTATGCGCAGCTCCGATATTCTCAGAGAGTCAGGAATCTGTTTCTTTACGACGGCAATCAGTTGCGACGGCGGCATTCGATTTTGCCTTCCTTTGGTGTCGGAGATATAGAGGTCGCGGTTTAGGGCGTTTTTGATTTCCTGCTCGAACACGAGAGCGGCTCCCGACAGGCATATCAGCGTAATGAATATGCCTGTCGGAACCGATAACCATAAATGCAGTCTTGAAAACAGCTTTCTCATTGTTTCTTTATTCGGGCCACTCCTTTGATTGTTTCGGCGTTTACTTCCAATCCACGTTTCATCACGCCATCGGAACTTACTGTGTAAAGCGCGGGTTTCATCGATGATGTCTCTATTCCGAACGTCACGCTTCTTTTGTCTTTTTCTATCATGTAGAACAGAGCGACATCGGTAATGTCGGACGGCACGTTCTCAACCCATGAGAACTCTGTTGTCGCCGCGTCGTAGATGGCAAATTGAGTGCGCGGGGCTGATGTGGAAACGTCATCGCCCGCGTTGCTGAACATTTGCAGGCAGAATTTTGTGCCGCCGAGATAATAGCTGCGCCATACGCGGTGGCCTCCCGATTTTTCTTGCAGGTTGACATAGTAGCTGTCGTCGAATCCTGTCGGCTTGCCGTTTTCCACTTTCAGTTTCAGCACCGTTGAAGGCGGAATGGCGCCGTCGCTTGCGTTGCTGATATTGCCTTGCGCGAATACATATATGCTGCCGTCGTCGGTTGGCTCGATGCCGGTTTCAGTGCGTGAGCGGCTGTTGCCTTTCACCTGTCCCGACGGTTTGTCGGCATTGTTGCGCACAAGCAGGCTGTTGAATTTCAGGAATTCTTTTTCCGAATCCGACGGATCGAGTGTGAATACTCCGATGTAGGTGTTGAACGCGAGTTCGGTAGTGGTGGTTTTCGACGACGGCTCGCGCTTGGTTGTCATCCCCACGAGCACGTAGTCGCCATATTGCGCGATGTCGGAGAATGTGGTGTGCTCCGCCACTTGGCCGCGCCATGCGCTGTTGGAGGCGTCGGTGTTGATTTTTCCGTGATTTGTTATCACGGCTTGCGATTCAGTGTCAATGAGTTTGATGCGCTCGTATGCAATGTCGTTTTCCGATGCGTTTGTGGCCGCCACAAAATAGTTGCCCACCACGCCGCGCGCTTTCACATCACCGTCGAGATTGAATTCGTTGCGTTTCGCAATGTTGTATCCGGCATCCAAGCCCCATGAGGCTGAAATGGTACTTATTCCGGCCGAGCCTTGCGACCCGTAGTTGATATTGTACAGATATTTGTCGTTTACAGCCGTATAATCTTGATTGCCGGACACTTCTTGCCTGTTGTGGCTGCTTGTCTGGCCGTCGATTGAGCCTTGTGAGATGTCGCTGACCTGTTTCAGATAGCCTACGTCGTCGCCCGATGCGTAAGCCACTATGTAGACATATTCGCCGTCGCCGGTTTCCGGCACGCCTCCTCCTTCTCCGCCTTTTGGCTCGTCGGAGCATGATACGGACAGCAATCCCGTTGCGAGGGTTGCGCTTAGAATGCTAAAAAATCTTTTTTTCATATACTTATTTAGTTTTATTGTTTTGACTGTCATTTGCTGAAATTATATCCTATTTTGATGCCGAACGACCGTCCGGGTTTCTGCAGGTTGAAATTGTCGTAAAGAGCCTCATTGAAAATGTTGCGGCATTCCAACGATACCGTGAAGTTATGCGTCTTCCCGAAATTGTAGCTCACAAAGATGTCGTGCGACAGTTGCATGGGGACAGTGGAGTCGCCGTTATAGCTCGGCCAGTCGAGATAGAACTCGTGGATGTAGTTAAGTGCGTATTGTATGTCGAGCATGGAGCCTTTAAGCGCCACATCGCGCAGCGTCACACCGGCTTCGGCATTGCCGTACATATACGGTTGGTTGGGGATTCGGTCGCGGTAGATGGTGCTTTCCACGTTGGTGCCTGATTTGTAGCGTGTCATGTTGCGCATGTCGTAGTAGCAGAAGTTGCCGCCAAGATGTATTAAGTCACGGAAAGAATAGCGCAATCCGAAATCTGCCCCCAAACTGCGCACACTGCCCTCGTTGACCGATGAGGCCGTGCCTTTGGTCTGACTCACGGTGCGGCGTATGTAGTCGGTGACGTTTCTGTATTGGAATGTCGCGTCTGCCGTTAGTTGGTGGTCGGCAATGCCGGCGGTGCTGAATGTCATGCCGAGATTTATGTTGTCGCTCGCTTCCGGCTTTAAATCAGATGTGCCCAACTCCAGTCCGTCGCCGTCGCCAAACAGCTCTCGGCTTGTTGGCAGACGGTAGGTGTGCTCATACGACGCTTTGAGCTGCACGAAACGCCCGGCAAAATAGGTGGACGCTATTCCCCCTCCGAAATAGCTGTCGGTGCGGCTGTGATGCGATACCGACTGCCCGTCGTCGGAATCCACGTATGCCTCGACGTGGGATGTGTAGTTTTTGACGAATATCGATGTGTTCCATACGGAGCGGTAATCGTATTTGTAGCTCAATCCGAGAACGTTTTTGAAATTTTCCGACGGATACCGGTCGGAAAGTTGCGCTTCTGATTCCACCTCATTGTGGCCTTTTCGCGAGAATGTGGTCAGGGTGTTGCTTAACGATATGGCGTGTCCATGCGCCGGCATCAGGCCTGCTTTGAGATTTATTGCCCCGTTGCGGTCGCGATAATGGTATTTCATGTATGAGCGCTCGCCCGGCAGATTGTTGTCGTGCGGCTTGAATTGTCCCAACCAGTTGTAGTTGCCTCTGACGGTGTCGGCGGCGAATGATTTTCCGAAATTGTAATTGCCGTTGAGCGACACTCTTAGTCCTTTCAATACGTTGAATTTCTTTTCGTAGGCGATTGACGGAAGCAATGTCGTCGCCGTGTTGTAGCGCCCTCCGAACACGAAATCCATTGTTGAGGCATTTTGTATCTCTTTGTACTCATATCCTCCGATAAATCCGAATATCAGACGGTCAGCCCATTTTTGTCTGTAACTCCCAATTTCAGGACTACGGCCTCGTTGTGATAAGCTCCGTGAAAACGCCTCACCTCTCTTGTGCCGGGCAGATAGTTGTCGGTCGCGAAATCGAGGATTTTGGCGTTGACTTTATAGTCGTTGTCGGAATAGTTTTGATAGGGGTTGACCATGAAATAGAAACCTTTTTTTGTGGTATGCTCCACCAATGCGCCCGATTTATGGGTGTTGAAAGAGCCGTAAGAGTAAGAGGCGTTTATGCGTGTGCGCTTGGTGTTGTCGGTCACTATGTTTATCGCTCCTCCTATGGCGTCGCCTCCCAATTCTATGGGTACTACCCCTTTATAGACTTCGATGCGTTTTGCCATGCCGGCAGGAATGTTGTTGAGTCCGAAGGCCGAGCCCATGCCGTCCATCGGCATACCGTCGATGAATATTTTCACGTGCTTCCCGGAGAAGCCGTTGAGCGACACGTTGATGTCGGAGCCCAAGCCTCCCGTTTCGCGTATTTTTATTCCGCTTATCTTGTCGACTACCTGCGAAAGGTCGAGCGTTGTGGATTTGTATTTGTCGGTTTCCATCATCTGTACGTTATAGGCAAGCCGTGCCACCCGCTCTCCCTCGCTCAGACCGCGCACAACCACTTCTTCGAGCGACAGCGACGGCTCTTCGAGCTCAAATGTCAGACGGTATTTCTCTGACGGCTCTATTGCTATTTCTTTTGTCATTTGGGAGTAGCCCGTATAACTTGCTTTCAGTGTGTAGTTGCCCGGCTCGCGTACAGTGAGCACGTATTTTCCCAATGAGTCTGTCGCGCAGCTTGCCACGAATTTGCCGCTGTCTTTGTCGCGCAATTCCACTATGGCGTATTCAAGCGGTTGCCCGGTCGGCTTGTCGATGACTTTGCCGGTTATTCTCGAATTGTCGTGCCGCGCGAAAGCCGTCACCGGCAATATGAGCGTTAAGAAAAGAAGCAGGAAGAATCTTATGACAGGTTCTTGATGTTTCATCTGTTGAATTATTTTAGCGTTACCAAATTTTGAGAGTGCAAAGTTATTGGTATGCGGAAGGCGCATCAATCGCAAGTTATTGCTATTTTGCAGGCATCAGAGCCCACGCGACTAACCATTTCAAGGTATCAGGCTTAAAAACGGAAAGAGCCGCCAGCGATGTGCCGACGGCTCTTGTATTAAATTGTGACCTAAGACCACGCCATGATTACTGACGGCCAGAAGTAGCCACGTTGCGGTCGATTTTCTTAACCAGACCTTGAAGCACCGCACCCGGGCCAAGCTCGACGAACTCGGTAGCTCCGTCGGCAATCATCTGTTGCACAATCTGCGTCCATTTCACCGGAGCGGTGAGCTGCGCTATAAGGTTGGCCTTGATTTCTGCGGCATCGGTATGCGGCTTAGCGTCGACATCCTGATATACCGGGCAAGAAGGAACAGAGAATTCCGCGGCGTTGATGGCGGCGGCAAGCTCGTCGTGGGCAGGCTGCATCAGCGGAGAGTGGAAAGCTCCACCTACCTTCAATTTCAGAGCACGGCGCGCACCTGCTGCAAGAGCCTTTTCGCAAGCCGCGTCTATGCCCGATTCTGTACCCGAAACGACAACCTGTCCCGGACAGTTATAGTTTGCCGGAGCAACTATATCGTCGATAGAATCGCAAATCTCCTCAACCTGCTCGTTGGTCAAGCCAAGAATAGCCGCCATTGTCGACGGTTGAGCCTCGCAAGCTTTCTGCATGGCCATCGCGCGGATTGAAACCAGTTTCAAACCGTCCTCGAACGACAAAGCGCCGGCAGCCACAAGAGCGGAAAATTCGCCGAGGGAGTGACCGGCAACCATATCGGGCTTGAACTCCTCGCCCATAGTCTTCGCGAGAATCACAGAATGCAAGAAAATGGCAGGCTGGGTAACCTTTGTCTGGCGAAGGTCTTCCTCTGTACCTGCAAACATCAGGTCGGTAATGCGGAATCCGAGGATTTCGTTTGCTTTTTCAAATAATTCTTTTGCTGTCGCATTGTTGTCGTAGAGGTCCTTACCCATACCTACGAACTGCGCCCCTTGTCCGGGGAATACAAATGCTTTCATTCTTCTATATGTTTAAAATTGACAATTCTTTAGCCGCCGCAAAATTACAACTTTTCCAATAATCAACAAAATAGTGTGTCAACGCCTGTGGCATTGACAGGTTAAGGGTTAGAGGGTTAATGGTTAGAACGAGTGCGACCGCTATGCGGCTATGCCGCTTTTTTCTCGACAAAGCATAAAAAAGGGTTACAGGCGCATAACCTGTAACCCTTAACCTATAACCTGTGGCGAAAGCCACAATAACCATTAACCTGTAACCACAAGCCTTCAGGCTTGTAATATCAGCGTGTACCGCCTGCCCACCATACTTTCTCGGTGAACACATACATGCCGTCGCCGTAGAGGTCGGCCACATTCGGATTGGCAATCACGTCGCTGTTGCCATACGGGTAGCGCACCGGCCAGCGGTTGTTGCCGCCCTGAGTGTTGTAGCCGTTGGTCAGCTGCACATAGTCGCCGGCATTGCCGAGTGCCTCCATACGGCGGAAATCGTTGTAAGTCTCGATTTGCTCGTCGCGGCACTGCGACAGGTATTTCTGAATCATTATCTCTTTCAGCGCATTCTCGGAAAGACGGCTTGAAAGCGAAGCCACATAGTCGGCAGCCGTTCCATTGACAGCTACACCGAAGCTGCCATAGTCGGCAAACGAAGCCTCAACCGCAGCAGCGAAATCTTCCGAATAGTCGCTTCCGTTGCGTGCCTCAAGCTCGGCAAGGATGAAGTAAAGCTCCGCTTTGCTCATCATATGGATAGAAGCTGACTCTCCTTCCGCAAATGAATATACATTGAGCCATGCCGGAAGGGCGAAACCTTGGCCCTCGGCAGTTCCATAGACAGTGCGCGCGTCCTCCAAATCGCCCGGCACAGCAACCTCGGTGGCCAGCACTTCTCCCTGATAAGCCCACGGAGTCGAATAAACATCGATACGAGGGTCGTTGCGGTCGTTCATCAGGTCGGCAACGGTCTTCGACGAAGCGTTGTAGTTGCGGTCGCCCCAGAAAGCCGCCCACGGATTGCAGTTAGATGAAGCGTATGAGGTAAAGCCTGTGATTTCCGCGCCATCGAAACCAAGCTCTTTCGCCTTCTGTGCCGCAGCAAGGGCATTTGCGGCAGCATTCTGGTCCACAGCCATAAGGTGGAGATTGTAGCGGGCTTTCAAAGCGTAGGCAAAAGCAATCCACTTGTCAAGGTCGCCGTTATACAGGATGTCCTGACTGCCTGCAAAAGCCACACCGTCAGCCTTGGCCGATTCCAAATCGGCGATGGCACCGTCAAGATAGCTGAATATCGTCGTATATACATCCTGCTGCTTGTCAACTTTCGGCTGGGTGTTCTCGGTGGCTTCCGAGCAAGGGATGTCGCCGAACAGGTCAGTCAATATGCCGTAATTGAGGGCAAGCAAAGTCTTCACCATGCCGCGCACATCGACATATTCAGGATACAAACCGCCTTCTTCTGCCTTTGCAAGGGCAAGTTTAAGGTTGTTGATGTTGTAGTATGTGCTGTTCCACTCATTGTTGCAGGTGCTTGAGCTTGCTGTCTGCGACACGTTGCGAATCTCAAGATTGTAGAACTGGTTCAGGCCCACGCCGACAAGCTGCTCCGTGAGCGACGATGCAACCCACGCAAGGTTGCCGCTCACCGTAGAGTAACCTGTGGACATTATTCCGTCGGTCAGTTGCAAGGCGGGATTAATCATCTCGTTCGCCGGATTGTCGGGCTTCTTATTGATGTCGTCCATCACGTCCTCGCACGACGCGAGCGACAATGAAAGAAGAGCTGCTGCCAAATATATGTATTTTTTCATTTTACTCTATTTTAAATTGGTTAGAATGACAATTTTATACCGCCACCGAAACTCATTGTCTGCGGCACTGAATAATTCTCGAAGTATCCGCCACCGTTGTTGTTGCCGAGCGACGATTCAGGGTCGAACTCAGGCAATTTCGACCATACCAGCACATTACGGGCGAAACCATAGACGGAGATGTCGAAAACGCCCATCTTCGGGAGGTCGTAGGTAAGCGTCAGGTCGCGCATCTTCAGGAAGCTCGTGTCGTAGACCGAAGCCTCAGCTATGTCGCCCACAGTCGAGTAATAAGTCTGCGCGTCGACCATTCCTGACCATTCCTCATATACAGGACTCTCGTCAGTCCCGGTGTTGATTACACCCGACACCCACACGCCGCCGTTGTCGCGCGCCTCGGCAGTGCGCTTAGTAGCTCCGAACCTATCCATCACGCCGAGCGTACCGTGATACATCTTTCCGCCATGCTGCCAGCTCCAAGTAGTCGCCAACGAAACGCGCTTGTAGCGCACGTTGAGATTGAATCCCATATTGAAGTCGGGCGAGCATTCGCCGAGGTTGATGTCGCCGGCCGTTGCCTGCGGGGCATAGCCGTTGTCAGGATTGAGGATGATGCGTCCTTCCGGGTCGCGTGCAAAGCCGATACCGTAGATTATCGGATAGGTAGAGCCTACTTCCGCACGGATTTGCGGAGTCTGGTAGCCGGTAAGCATTATAGATTCCACACCGTTGGCAAGTTTGGCCACATAGTTGTGAATCTTGGTGAACGACGCACCGAAGTCCACGGTCCAGTCCTTGTTCTCGTAGATTGTCGCGCTCAAGTTGATTTCGTGAGAGTTAGTCTTGATCTGTCCGCCGTTGGTGAGCATATATTGATAACCGCTCGAACCTGCCTGCGGCACCTGCATAATCTGGTCGGTAACGTCCTGATAGCTGTAAGTGTAATCCAAGCGCAGACGGTCGTTGAAGAAACTGAGGTCGATACCTGCCTCGACGTTCTTCGTGTTCTGCGGTTTCAGATTCTCATCGTATGCGATGAAATACGGCACGAAAGTGGTCACGCCATTATACGGATAGAGCAAGGGGAAGCCTCCATACATACCGCTGCCGTAGCTCGGCGTGTAGAAGAAGTTGTCCATATAACCTCCTGCTTGTCCCACCTGTGCGAACGATGTGCGGATTTTTCCGAGCGAAAGCACGGAGTTGTTGTTGAACGCCGGGAGCTGCGTGAAAATCCACGAAAGCGAAACCGACGGATAGAAGAAGCTGCGTGCTCCGCGCGGCATCGACGACAGCCAGTCGTTACGCCCCGTAACCGACAGGTAGAGCATGTCTTTCCACGAGAGGTTCGCGCTTCCGAACACACCAATCATTCGCTCGGCGTATGTAGCCTCCTGCGAGGAGAACGAAGTGGCGTTGCTGATGGTAGGCATGCCGTAGAAAGCGAAGCCCGTACCCTCATATCGCCAGTTGCGCTGCTGCTGGTGGTTGATTTCGTTGCCGAGCACAACATCCAAAGCCCACTCGTTGTCGCCGCCAAAGCGTGCCGACAGGTTGGCTGTGATAAGGTTGTTGAACGTGTTGTTGGTCACGCCTTGGTTCAGAATGTGGCCGCTGCCGTAGCTTGCCGAACCCACCTCGTCGACCTCGCTGTTGTCGTTGGTATAGACATCAAGACCGGCCTGCTCGCGTACGAAGAAACTGACAGCCTCATTCTCTATCTTCGGACGGTATTCCAGATAAGCGTTGCCGAACACACGGTTGGTATGCTGCAAATATTCATTGTTTTCCGCCCACCAGTAAGGATTGTTAAACGAAGTGGCGCGGAAAAGCACCTGAGAAGTCGGGTCGCCCGGAAGATGCGTAGGCACGCCTTTCAGGTCGTATTCGGCAGGAGCGGAATAAACCACGTTCATGATACCCGAGTTTCCGCCCGGTGCAGTATTTATCTTAGTGCTTGTATAGTTTACGGAGAATCCTGTCTTCAACACGTCGTTGATAGTCCAGTCAACCAATCCGCGCGCTCCCCAACGGTCCATGCCGGTGGAAGGAATCACACCGTCCTGATGGGCGTTGCTAAGGCTGAACGAATAGCTTGCCTTGCCGGCATTCTGCGAAATGTTGACAGTGGTATTCTCTGTGAAGCCGGTATTGAAGAAATCGCTTACGTTGTCGTGTATCGTAGGACGTACCCATCCCGTGCCGTCGCCATATCCAGCGCTGGCGTATGTCGGGTTATAGTACATTCCATCGTGTCCGTTGCCGTTACCGCCGTAAGTCGGGTCATTGGGCAATTCGCTGATTTTCGGACCCCAAGTCGATGAGGAAGAAGGACTGTAAAGCCCGCCCGAGCCCTGCGCGTATGTAGTCTGATGTTCGAAAGGACGCGAAACAAGGTCGGCGCTGAAGCTTGTGGTGAGCGTCACGCGAGGCTTGCCAACTTCGCCGGAGCCGCGCTTGGTGGTGATAAGAATCACACCGTTGGAAGCACGGATGCCGTAAAGAGCGGAAGCCGCCTGTCCTTTCAATATGTTGATTGATTCGATGTCTTCCGGGTTGATGTCGATTGAACGCTGCGAATAAGTCGTACCCGAAACGGCATCATTGCTGTAGTTGCGGAAGTCGGACTCGGTGCTGACCGGCATGCCGTCAATCACATACAACGGCTGGTTGGTCTGCTCGAAAGAGCGCGCGCCGCGGATTATAATGTTGGTCGATGCGCCCGGCATACCTGAAGAAGGACGTATATCGACACCGGAAACCTTGCCTTGGATTGCATTAGCAAGGTCGGTCGTACCTTTAGTATTAAGGTCTTCCGACTTCAAATCCTGAACGGCATAGCCAAGTGCCTTGCGTTCGCGCTTCATACCGAAAGCTGTCACTACTACCTCTTCGAGCTCATTGGTGCTGTCCTCCATCTTGACAACCATACCGTCAACAGCATCGAGGGTCTGGGTTTTCATACCTACGTAGGAAACTGTAACTTGCTTCACATCGTCGGGAAGGACGATGGCAAAGTTTCCATCAAAGTCGGTGGCACTTCCGTTGCCTCCTCCTACCGGCAAGACGGTAGCACCGATTAACGGCTCTCCGTCGGCCGCATAAACAACCTGCCCTTTTATTTCGCGTTCTGCCAACGCATTTAAAGACATAAAACAGGTTGCAAGCAAACACAAAACAATCTTTTTCATCTTAAAAAATTAAATTAATAAACCGTTTTAACCTATTGGAGCGCAAAATTACGGCACAGTGGCAATAAGTTGCAAATAAATCAAAAACATTAACTTTTTGCTTGCAAAACAATACAAATATCGGCAATTGAAAAGTTTAACCGTCAATATTCATAAAATTAGCATAACCTGCCATTGAAGCTAAATATCCGCCGCAATATCTTATGCAAAATCAGCTTCATTTACCATCAAAGTTCTAAAAAACAACATTTTACAAAATCTGCCCCATCCTGATTATAAAATGAAAGCTGCTTGTTTCTTAAATGTTAATTTTTAACAAACAAAATGTTAACGCAAAAGCGGATTATATGTTATACAACATAGTTTTCCAGCAGAATCGTCCTGTTTTAAAACAGTTTAACACACCAACGACCTGATTGCAGCACCCATACATACGCATTAAATTGGTGTTCGCTAAAAAATCAGGAAATAGTTGCATTGTGTTAATTCATAGAGGCTTAATGACTCTGCGTGAAGCGGGCTTGCCTTTGGGAATAAGAGAGCCTTATAAAGGCTCCGGAATTGTAACCCCATGCAAGCGGAGCGCAGCTTGGGGTGAGGCGGCTCTGACCCCAACACGGCCTCGTGGAGGTCGCACTTTAAAGTTCAGAGTTGAAAGTTTAGAGTT
>ERZ827423.818-NODE-818-length-35285-cov-5.039370_pt1 | contig 35285 bp, 28 predicted proteins | sample MGYA00519775_ERZ827423 | MGnify/ENA primary metagenome ERZ827423 (study PRJEB31778, sample SAMEA3449296) | human gut metagenome | biome: human gut; feature: human-associated habitat; material: faeces | place: United Kingdom | collected 2010/2012 ... | reverse complement strand
TTTTCTGCGTACCTTGTTCATAACAAAATCACTCCGTTTTATTATTTATTTGCCGCTCGTCTGCCGCGGCGTTTGAAATTTTCGCTAACGCGCTTTTGCCCGAGTTCTGCGCTATAACCGCAGCGCCCGTTATTGTCAAGCTCACCCGTGCCGCCGCGCGTTAGTTCTCTGTAAACGGTGGCAAGGTGTACTCCGAGTTTGGAGGCAATGTAGGTAAGGCTTTTGCCGTCCGCATAAAGAGCCTCAAGGTTTTTTCTGCCCTCGTATGTGAGGTATCGGCACGTCATTACGTTTACTCCTTTCATTTTGTTTTGAGAGCAGAGGGCGGGCGCGCCCGCCCTCTATTCCCTTATGCTAAAATCCTATAACGCGCTCGAGTCGCACCTCTGCGTTGCTCTATCCTCGTTATAGGCAAAAGCCACAAAAAAATAAGTGCGGTAAGGTCTTAAAAACCTTTCGCACTTATTGTAAAACTTTTTAATTTTACGGCGGATGCTTTGTTTTTCTTGACTTTTTTTCAAAAAAACGGTATACTGAACTGTACTATATGTCGTTTGTGCAATTTTTGCAAAGCACATCGGAAAGGAATCGAAAAAAGACAATGAAGGTTAGAAATATGCTCGGGGCGACCTCAAAAACCGCCCCTTCGGATTGCAGCATTGCAAGCCAGATTCTCATGACCCGCGGCGGATATATGAAATATATGTGCAACGGGATTTATTCGCTGTTCACGCCGACGCGCCGCATTACGCGGAAAATCGAGCAGATTCTGCGCGAAGAGATGGACGCCGTGGGCGGGCAGGAGGTTCTTTTCCCCGTTGCCATGCCTGCAAGCCTTTGGCAGCAAAGCGGGCGCTATACCTCCATCGGCAGTGAAATGGCGCGGTGGAAGGATCGCTCGGGCAACGATATGGTGCTCGGTATGACGCATGAGGAGGCATCCGTGCATCTGGCGCGGAATACGGCGCAATCCTATGCGGATTACCCGTTTATGATCTATCAGATTCAGACCAAGTTCCGCGATGAGCCGCGTGCGCGCGGCGGGCTGATCCGCGTGCGCGAATTTACCATGAAGGATGCCTATTCCTTTCATACCTCATGGGAGGATCTGCGGGCTTATTATGACCGCATGTATACGGCATATGAGCGCATTTTCCGCCGCTGCGGCGTAAAGCGGTTTATCGGTGTGCAGAGCGACAGCGGCATGATGGGCGGCAGCATTTCGCATGAATTTATGCTGTTGACGCCGATCGGAGAGGATACGCTCGCCATTTGCCCGGAATGCGGCTACAAGGCCAATATGGAGGCTGCGGAATGCGTGGTGAAAAACGAGGCGGTTGAGCGCGCGCCGCTGACGAAGATCCACACCCCGGGCGTAAAAACCATAGAGGCGCTGCAAAAGTTTTTGCATATGGATGAAAAGCGCCTTGCAAAGGCTGTGGTCTATCAGCGCAACAGTGACGACGGCATTGTGATCGTATTTGTGCGCGGCGATCTTGAAATCAACGAAACCAAGCTGCGCAATTATCTCGGCGCGGAGATTCACGCGGCGCAGCTGACCGAGGAGGGCGGCATTGCCGCGGGATTTATCGGTCCGGTGAATCCGGGAGAGGGCTGCACGGTGATTTTCGACCGCTCTTTGCAGGGCATTGATAACCTGGTTTGCGGCGCAAATGAAACGGATTATCATTATACCGGGCTGTGCCCCGAGCGAGACCTTGGGGAAATTACCTATGCGGATGTGGCAAAGACCTATGCCGGCGCGCTCTGCCCGCATTGCGGAAAGCCCGCAATTACCGTGGAAAACGGCATTGAGATCGGCAATATCTTCCAGCTCGGCACCAAATACACAAAGAGCATGGAAATGACCTATCTTGACCAAAACGGCGAGGCGCAGTATCCGATTATGGGGTGCTACGGCATCGGCGTCGGTCGCCTTTGCGCTTCCATTTGCGAGGAGAGCCATGACGATTACGGCCCGATCTGGCCGATCAGCATCGCGCCCTGGCAGGTGGAGATCTGCAATCTGCGTGCCGGGGATGAGACCGTAAACGACGCGGCAAATGCGCTGTATGAGGCGCTGACGGCGGCGGGCGTTGAGGTGCTGTATGACGACAGGGATATTCGCCCCGGCGCCATGTTTGCCGATGCGGATCTGTTCGGCATTCCCGTGCGCGTTGTCATAAGCCCCAAAACCTGCGAAAGAGGGGTTGCCGAGGTAACGCTCAGAGATAAGAGCTATCGGGAAGATATCCCGCTGGAAAACGCCGCCAAGGCCGTGAAGGCGCTGGTGGAGCGGCTGCTGGAGCAATACAGAAGATGAGTGCGGACAGAGCAACCGAGGCTGCCCGGCTGCTTTGGCAGATCGGGCAGGGAAATTTGGTGCGCGCGGTGTTTTCGCTTTGCCGCGACCCCGCCCTGCGGCGCATCGGCGCACATGGCGTGACTTTGCGCCATGAGCGGGCGGTGCAGTTTGAAACGCTTTGCGCAGACGGCAAGGCGCTGCATGAAAACCTTGCGCCCGAGGCGGCGGCGCGGAAGGCAGCGGAGCTTTTTCCGGGGCAATGCCGCCAGGTGAACCTGTTTTTCACCGATGCGGCGTATACGCTGCGCTGCTCCAAAAAAGGCGCGGTGACGGTGAGCCGGGAAAAGGGAACGCCCGCGGCGGCGCAAAGCGCGCAGCATGATAAAGAAAAGCATCGGCTGCTTGTGCCGCAGGCGCAGAGCTTTTTGCATGTGCTCGGTCTTGCGGATGAAAACGGGCGCGTTTATGACCGTGCACGGCCGAAATATCGGCAGATCTGCCGCTTCCTTGAAATATTGGACGATGCCTATGATGCATTGCCGCCCCGCGGGAGGCTGCGTGTATTTGATCTTTGCTGCGGCAAGAGCTATCTTTCCTTTGCCGTATATGCGTATCTTTGCGGCACAAAACAAAGAGAGGTCACGCTCATCGGTGTGGACCGCAAGGCGGATGTGATTGCATATTGCGCCGAGGCGGCACAGCGCTGCGGCTTTGACGGTATGCAGTTTCTTTGCGGAGATATTGAAACGGTACTGCCGCAGGGACGACCGGATCTTGTGCTTTCTCTGCATGCCTGCGATATTGCGACCGATCTTGTGCTTTCCTGTGCCGTGCAGAGACAGGCGGGGCTGATTCTTTCCACTCCCTGCTGCCAGCATGAGCTGTTCAAAGAGGCGCATGCCGATGCGCTGGAGGTTTTGATGCAGCAGCCGCTGCTATGGCATAAGGTGACCGACGCGCTCACGGATGCGCTGCGCTGCACCTGGCTGCAGGCGCAGGGATACTCTGTGCAGACCATTGAGCTGGTTGAACCGGAGCAAACGCCGAAAAACGTACTGATTCGTGCAAGAGCCGTGCAAACGGATGAAAAAACGAGGGAGGCGCATGCCCGCCGATACCGCGCGGCATGCCGCTTTTTCGCTGCGGCGCCGCAGCATCTTTTGCCGCTGCCCGCCGAAACGGAGGAAACGCTATGACAGAATATAAAATTGCAACGGAGGCGGATTTTGCCGCGATCGTTGACTTTTCAAACGATGTATTTTCCCGCCGCAAAACCCCGCAGGGCACGGCGGAATATGACCATTCCTTTTTTCAGAATCTTTTGCCCAAGGTCTACCGCGATCCGTCCACGGCGCATTGGCATCGCCTTGCGTATGAGGACGGCGTTTTGTGCGGCTGCGTTGCGACATTTCCGCTGGAATATCATGTCGGCGCATATGTACTGCGCTGCGCGGGCATCGGCACGGTGGGCGTCTCCCATGCCCATCGCGGCCGTGGCTATATGAAGCATCTGATGAAGGAAAGCCTCTGCTCCGCCGAAGAACAGGGGTATGATTTTGCCCTGCTCGGCGGGCTGCGCCAGCGCTATGCGCACTATGGCTTTGAGCTTGCGGGGATCGACCCCGTGTTTTCCTTTACCGCCGACAATGCGCGCTATCTCTTCGGGCGCGGGGCGAATTTCGGCTACGCATTCCGTGTAATCACGCGGGAGGATGAGGCGCTTTTGGACTATGCCTATGCGCAGAACGAAAGCGCACCGCAGCATATCCGCCGCACGCGGGAAAAGCTGTATGATACGCTGCTTTCCTTTGAATCGACTCCGGTCGCCGTTTTTACGGCAGGAGGCGAATATGCCGGATATTTTCTCATGCGGCAGGGCGGCGCCTCGCTTTGGGAGCTGCGCCCGCTGGAATGTGCGCATGTGCTTGAAATTTTATCGGATTATATCCGCCAAAATGAGCTTTCCGAGATTCAAATCTATCGCGTCGGCGCGCATGAAACAGCGCTTTTGCGGGCGCTCGGCGCGGGCTGTGAGGACTGTGCGCTGCGCCGCTGCGACAGCATTCGCATTTTCCGCTATGAAACAACGCTGCGCGCCTATCTGGCGCTGCACGCCGCAACCATACCGCTGCCGCAGGGCAGCGTGGTGCTCGGGTTTGAAAACGGAGAGGTTTTGCGCCTGAGCGTTTTGGCGGACGGAAAAAGCGCGGTGGAAAAGACGGACGATACGCCGCTTTACAACCTCTCCCATTCCGATGCCGTGAAGCTTTTGTTCGGGCCGTTTGCGCTGTTTTCCGACTGCGGCTATCCCCTTCCGGCTGCGCCGCGGGCATGGTTCCCGCTGCCGTTTGCGCTGAATGCGGCGGACGATATTTGAGTTTTTTCATCGGCGCGTCTTTTCTGCAAAAATCTGATCGCTTTGTGAAAAATTCAAGAAAATTTGCGGAAACGGTTTTCTTTTTTGTAGCTTTGTGATACAATATCCTCAGTGGAACGGGCCGACGGCTCGAATGAAGGAGGAAAGAAAAATGGCAAACAGATTTATTTTGAACGAAACTTCATATCACGGCGCAGGCGCAATCAAAGAGATTGCAACGGAAGTAAAAACCCGCGGCTATCACAAGGCGCTTGTCTGCTCCGATCCCGATCTTGTGAAATTCGGCGTTACGGCTAAGGTACTCTCCGTTCTGGACGAAAACGGGCTGGCATATGAGCTGTATTCCGAAATCAAACCCAACCCGACGATTGAAAACGTGCTGCACGGCGTCGCCGCCTTCAAGGCAGCCGGCGCGGACTACATCATCGCCATCGGCGGCGGCTCCTCCATGGATACTGCAAAAGCCGTGGGTATTATCATCACCAACCCCGAATTCTCCGATGTGCGCAGCCTTGAGGGCGTTGCGCCGACGAAGCATCCCTGCGCGCCGATTATCGCCGTTCCGACGACCGCCGGCACCGCTGCGGAGGTCACCATTAACTATGTCATCACCGATGTGGAGCGCAAGCGCAAATTCGTTTGCGTTGACCCGCATGATATTCCCGTGGTGGCAGTGGTTGACCCGGATATGATGTCCTCCATGCCGAAGGGGCTTACGGCGTTCACCGGGATGGATGCGCTGACGCATGCCATTGAAGGCTATATCACCAAGGGCGCATGGGAGCTTTCCGATATGTTCCATATCAAGGCGATCGAGATCATTTCCCGTTCGCTGCGCGCCGCCGTCAATAATGAAAAAGAGGGCAGAGAAGGCATGGCGCTCGGTCAGTATGTCGCGGGCATGGGCTTTTCCAATGTGGGGCTTGGCGTAGACCATTCCATGGCGCATACGCTCTCCGCATATTATGACACCCCGCACGGCAAGGCATGCGCAATTCTGCTGCCGACCGTGATGGCATACAACGCGCCTGCAAGCGGCGAAAAATATCGCGAGATTGCAAGAGCGATGGGCGTCAAGGGCGTTGACGATATGACGCAGGAGGAATACCGCAAGGCTGCGGTTGACGCGGTGCGTCAGTTGGCAGAGGATGTCGGCATTCCGGTCACGCTGAAGGACATTGTGAAGGAAGAGGATATCCCGGCGCTGAGCGCTTCCGCCTATGCGGACGCATGCCGCCCGGGCAACCCGCGCGAAACAAGCGAGGCAGAGATTGCAGAGCTGTTCCGCTCCCTGCTCTGAGCCTTAAAAACAATCGAAAAAGGGGCATCCGCATGTTTTGCGGATGCCCCTCTTTTCTTATTTTGTCAAATGCCGGAAAGCAGCGGATCGATATCGTGGCAGATCGGAGTATAAAACAGCTTTTTTTGCCGCTTTGGGTCCCGGCTTGCGGCAAGGATCCAGCAAAGCTTGGCATAGCATGCCTCCGGGGTCATATCGTGCGCTTCCAATACGCCGAGCGCCTCCAACGTGCTGCCGACGCGGTAAACGGAGAGGTCCGTCCCCTCGCTCGGCACCTGCGTGGTCAGAACAACAAGGCGGTTTTCCCTGACGGCATGCTCCACGGCTGTGCGGAAAGCGCCGCCGCGCTCCGGCAAACCGCCGACGCCGAAGGATTCGATTACAAGGGCGCGGTATTTTTGCAGCATATAGCAAAGCAGCTCCGCGTCTGTGCCGGGTGTGAGCTTGAGCAGCCCCACATCGGCATTCAGCATTTCATAAAACCGCGTTTTTTTGCGCGCGGGAGAAAAATAGAGCTGCAGGCGGTCGTTCTGCACGATGCCCAGCGGCGGGTAATTCGGGCTGGAAAAAGCAGAAAAGCTTTTGGAGCGGGTTTTGCGGGCGCGCGTGCCGAGCAGCAGCTGCCCGCCGAACACCACAAAAACCCCGTGCAGCGGGGCTGCGGCGCACAAAAAGCTGTCACGCAGGTTTTGCTTGGAATCGGTCGTTTCAAAGCCGATCGGCTTTTGCGCGCCGGTGAGAATAATCGGCTTTTCGCTGTTTTGAATCAGATAGGATAGCGCAGCAGCGGTATATGCCACGGTGTCGGTTCCGTGCGCGATGACAAAGCCGTCATATGCCGTATAGTTTTCCCGTATCGTGCGCGCAAGCAGCTCCCAATGCGCAGGGGTGATATCGGTGCTGTCCAGTGCGAAAAGCTGCAAAGTGTCCACATCGCAGCGGCTGCATACGCCCGGCAGATCGCGCAAAAGCTCGCCTGCATCGCGCGCGGGAGAAAGCGCTCCGCCGCAAAGCTCGGAGGCAATGGTGCCGCCTGTACCGAGAAAGAGAATTTTTTTCATGCTTTCAGACTCCCATCGTTTTGCTTACCCTGATTATAGTATAAAAACCGCGGGCGGTCAAGAGAAAGATCGGCATGCGGTCAACCACGGGTTGTGTAAACTTGACAGGGGGGCGCTGGTGCGATATAATACTATAGATAAATTCACGGAAAAAGGACGCAGAAATGAATCGGCAACCAAGTGAAAAAAAGAAACGGGAAACGGGGAAAAAGCTGCGGTTGATCCACTGCTTTCTGAAGGGCTCACGACTGTTATTCGCGCTCAGTATTCTGAGCGCTTCCTTATCTGCGCTGGCAGATATGATCAATCCGCAGATTATCCGCATGGCGCTGGACAATGCAATCGGCGGCAAAGAGGGCAGTTATTCCGCCCCCGTGATGCGCCTGGTTGATTTCTTCGGCGGGTTTTCCTACCTGGCGCAGCATTTGTGGATTATGGCGGCGGGCATCGTTTTGGTGGCGCTTGTCAAGGTAGTGTCGCAGTATTGCTTCCGCGTGTTCAACACCAAGGCATCGGAGACGCTTGTGAAAAACATGCGTGATTCGCTCTTTTCCAAAATTGAGCGGCTGCCGTTTTCCTGGCATATGAAAAACCGCACGGGCGATATCATTCAGCGCTGCACCTCCGATATTGAAACCATGCGCAATTTTGTTTCCGAGCAATTGACCTCGATTTTCCGCATTGTGATATTGCTGGTGCTCTCCATTGTATTTATGCTGCGCATGAATCCGCTTCTGACGCTGATTGCGCTTGCACCCATGCCGGTGATTATCCTCTACTCGCTGTTTTTCCATCGCAAGATCGGAGAAAGCTTCGGCGTTTGCGATGAAAACGAGGGCAAGCTTTCCGCCATGGCGCAGGAAAATCTGACCGGAGTGCGTGTGGTGCGGGCGTTCGGCAGAGAGCGGTATGAAAAGGACCGCTTCCATGCGCAGAACGAATACTATACGGGGCTTTGGAAGCATATGGCGCAGCTTATGGGGCGCTTTTGGAGCACATCGGATGTGCTGTCGGGCATTCAGGTGCTCCTGATCGTCGTTTTCGGCGCGATTTTCTGCCTGCACGGCCGCATGACGGCGGGCGAATATGTCGCTTTTATCTCCTATAATTCCATGCTGGTCTGGCCGATCCGTCAGTTGGGGCGCATGCTTTCCGAAATGAGCAAGGCGGGCGTTTCCGTTGACCGCATTCGCTATATTATGGAATCCGAAGAAGAGCACGATAAGCCAAACGCCGTGACGCCGCCGCTTGACGGGGACATTTGCTTTGAGCATGTGAATTTTGCATACGACAACTGCCCGCAAATGCTGCATGATATCAGCTTTACCATGAAAGGCGGAACCACGCTCGGAATCCTCGGCGGCACCGGCAGCGGAAAATCAACGCTGATGCTGCTTTTGGACCGCCTTTATGATCTTCCGGCAGACTGCGGGCGTATCACCATCGGCGAGGTGGATATTGCCGATATGAAGGCGGAATATCTGCGCCGGAATATCGGGATCGTGCTGCAGGAGCCGTATCTGTTCTCCCGCACCATTTCCGAAAACATTGCGATCACCGCGCCGGATATGACCCTGACGCAGATTCGGCAGGCGGCGCATGCGGCATGCCTGGATGAAACGGTGCAGAGCTTTGCAAAGGGATATGATACCTTTGTCGGTGAGCGCGGCGTGACCCTTTCGGGCGGGCAGAAGCAGCGCGCGGCAATCGCCCGCACGCTCACGCAGAATACGCCGATCATGATTTTTGATGATTCGCTTTCCGCCGTGGACACTGAAACGGATGAAAAGATTCGCGCCTCATTGCAAAAGCGCTTCGGTTCCTCCAGTATTATTCTGATTTCTCACCGTATCACAACGCTTTCGCGTGCGGATCAGATCATTGTGCTGGATCACGGAAAAATTGCGGAGATCGGCACACATGAAACGCTGAAGTCCGCCGGAGGCATTTATCAGAAAATTTATGAGATTCAGACAGACGCCGGACAAACGGAACGGCAGGGGGAGGGGACCAAAGCATGACCGCACGGCAAAACAATGAAAAAAAGAATGCCCGCTCCCTTCCCTTTTTCGGCATCGGTAAAATTCTGCCGTATCTGCGCCCGTATCGCGGCGTTTTGACGCTGATGGTCCTTTGCGGGCTGGCAGGCAGCGTTGTGGATATTCTCATCCCGCTGTATCAGCGCTATGCTCTGAACCATTTTGTAGGGCAGGGGACGCTGGATCATATTGCCGCATATGTGGCGCTGTATTTGCTTAGCATTGTGTTTGCGGGCTTTGTCAACTATATTGCCATGTCAAATGCAATGAAGGTTGAGGTCAGCATTAACCGCGATTTGCGCAATGCCGCATTCGACCACCTGCAAACGCTTTCGTTTTCCTATTTCAATCAGAACAGCGTCGGCTATATCCATGCAAGAGTAATGAGCGATACTTCCCGCATCGGTTCGCTTGCGTCCTGGTCGCTGATGGATGCGGTTTGGCAGATTTCTTATCTTGTGGGCGCAGTTGTTGTGATGTTTGCGATTAACCCGCGCCTTGCCGCCCTTGTGGTTTTGATTTTGCCGCTGATCTGCATTCTGTTTTCGATTTTTCAGAAAAAGCTGATCCATGTCAATCGTGAGGTGCGGGAAATCAACTCGCAGATCACGGGAAACTTCAATGAGGGCATCACCGGGGCAAAAACCGTGAAAACGCTTGTGATCGAAGATACCATGGATCGGCATTTCAAAGCGGATACCGGGCGCATGCTGAAAAAATCCGTGCAGGGGGCGCGGCTGCGCGGCCTCTTCGCCGCTACGATGAACCTTGCCTCTTCTTTGGCGCTTGCCATTGTCTTGTGGCAGGGCGGGTATTTGGCAAAGGATGAGGTCGGCACTTTTTCCATGTTCATGTCGTATGCGCAGGGCATGATGGAGCCGGTGCGCTGGATTATCGACTGTATTTCCGACCTGATCACAACGCAGGTGAATATCGAGCGCTTTTCACGGTTGGTCGAAACGGAATCGGATGTGAAGGATACGCCTGCCGTGATCGAAAAATACGGCGACAGCTTTGAGCCAAAGCGTGAAAACTGGGAGCCGCTGCGCGGCGATATTGAGTTTTCCGATGTCAGCTTCCGCTATCCGGACGGCGACGAATATGTTCTGGAGCATTTCAATCTGAAAATTCCCTTTGGCTCCAATATTGCCATTGTGGGCGAAACGGGCGCGGGAAAATCCACCCTGGTCAACCTTGTCTGCCGCTTCTTCGAGCCGACGCAGGGACGCGTGCTCATTGACGGGCGCGATGCCAGGGAACGCTCTCAGCTTTGGCTGCACAGCGCAATCGGCTATGTGCTGCAAACGCCGCATCTGTTTTCGGGCACCGTGCGCGAAAATCTTCTTTACGGTAACCCGGACGCAACGCAGGAACAGATTGACCGTGCCCTGCGCCTTGTCAGCGCGGATGAGGTTGTGGCGCATCTTGAAAACGGGCTTGACAGCGATGTGGGCGAGGGGGGCGATTTGCTCTCCACCGGGGAAAAACAGCTGATTTCCTTTGCCCGCGCCATTTTGGCGGATCCGAAAATTTTGGTTTTGGATGAGGCGACAGCCTCTGTGGATACCATCACGGAGCAAAAGATTCAAAGCGCAATTGATACGATCATCAAGGGGCGCACTTCTTTGGTGATCGCGCACCGACTTTCCACCATCCGCGGCGCCGATCTGATTTTGGTTGTGCGCGACGGAAAAATTGTGGAGCAGGGAACGCATGCGCAGCTGCTGAGCCTTGGCGGATATTATCATGACCTTTATACCCGCCAATATGAAGACGAGGCAACAAGCAGTGCCCTTGCCGATGCATAAAAAGACGACAAAAATGATACCGCACATCCGGATTTGCGCCGGGATGTGCGGTATTTTTTCGTTGTGTTCTTATTCGTCAAGCAGAAGATTTTGAGAGCGCGGAATGCGGCTCAGCGCAACGAGAAGCGCCATGCCGAGCCCGCCGCAGCTGATCAGCTCCCCGAGAAACACCGTGAGGGCGAAAAACGGGAGCGTGCCGTCCAAATGATAGACATAGGCAAGCACCGGAGGAATTGCAATCGTGTTGCAGAGAATGGGCGGCAGAGCGGCAAGCCATTTGCCCCATTTGATTTTTCCGAGCAGCCAGGTCAAAATCGCCGCAAGCAGGGTTGCAGCGCTGCCGATGACGATGTCCCAGGGGGCGCCGCCCGTTAAAAAGTTGGCAAGCAGGCAGCCAAAAAACAGCCCGGGAATCGCCGCAGGGGTGAAAACGGGGAGCACGGTCAGCGCTTCGGAAAAGCGCAGCTGAATTGCCATAGAGGAAAGGCCGAAGACATTGGCAAGCAGCGTCAAGAGCACATAAAGCGCTGCGATTGCGGCAGAAATGGTGATGGAGCGGGCGGGGCGAGCCGCGCACTTTTTTGCGGATGTTGTTTCTTTCATCATTTGATTCTCCATAGTTTTGTTTTTTGTGAGGATGGTTGCGAACTCACGCCCCCTATTGTAGCAAAAATCGCAGGAAAATGCAAGAGCGGGCTGAAAAATTGCGCACACTCTGCATAAAAGCGCCGCTTACGGCAAAAATAACCGCAAAGAGGCTTTCTGCCTTGGCAACAAAAACGAGGAGATGAACATGAACAGAATGAATCAACAGAAAAAAGCGGCGGCGCTGCTGGGCACGGTGCTGTCTTTGTTAGCCGTTGTTTTGGTGATTATGTCCTTTTTTTCTCTGATTGCAAAAAGGGCACAGGGAAAAGAGGAAGAGACAAAACAGCCGCAGAGCAGCACACAGCAGCAAACGCAGCAGAACACGAAAAACAGCGCAGGCGCCGGGCTTGAATCCGCCACGCTGCCGCAAAAGGAGAAAACGCCGCAGGCTGCGGAAAAGCCGGCAGAGGAAAAAACACCTTCCTCCGCCGCGCAGAATGAAACGGCGCGCCCCAGCTCCGTAGAGCAGATGCGCTTTTATCTGCCGATTGCCGGCGCTTCCGTTTCCAAGGGCTTCAGCGATACGGTTGCAACCTTTTCGATGACGATGAACGATTACCGCACGCACACCGGCGTGGATCTTTATGCGCCGGTTGGCACCAATGTGGTCGCCTGCGCGGACGGCACGGTGAAAGAGATCGTCAATGATCCGTTTTGCGGCTGGTGCGTCACGCTGAGCCATGACGCCGGCGTGGAAAGCCGCTATTGCAATTTGGCAGAAGGCATTCCCGCGTCTCTTGCCGTCGGCAGTGAAGTGAAGGCGGGGGATGTGATCGGCGGCGTCGGCGAGAGCATGATTACGGAAATAGCCGATGCAACGCATTTGCATTTTGAGATGACGGTGGACGGAAAAGCGGTCGACCCGATGCAATACTGCCCGACGGCACAGAGCGCCATGGCGCAGGCGGAAGAGTAAAATACAAACTTATTTTCGGCAGACCGTTTGTTTTTTTCGCTGCGCGCCGTTTTATGCGGTAAAAAAACGATTCACCCTCCGGGAAAACAAAACCCGGAGGGTGAACTTATATGCAAAAATCAGCCGAGCTTTGCAAGGGCATCTTCGGTTGCTGCGAGAAGCGCCTTGTATTTTTCCAGCTTTGCGCGCTCACCTTCCACAACGGCGGAAGGTGCTTTGGAGAGGAAGCCCTCGTTGGAAAGCTTTGCGCCAAGACGCGCAATTTCACCCGTGAGGTTCTTCTCTTCTTTTGCAAGGCGGGCGCGCTCTGCGGCAAGATCCACCATATCGGCAAGGGGGATATAAACAGTGCAGCCGTCCGAAACGATCTGCACAACAGTTTCCTCTGCGGGCGGTGCCGTAAAGCTGACGGAGGAAGCATAGGCGAGCTTTTCAAAGAAGAAAGCGGTGCTTTCGTTGAATGCCTCGTTTGCCTCGCTGACCAGATACAGATGCGTGCGTTTGCCGGCGGGCACATTGCGCTCGGCGCGGCGGTTGCGAATTGCCTTGATCGCATCGATCAGGCGCTGCATATTTGCCTCGTCCTTTGCAAAGCAAAGGGCTTCGCTGTATGCGGGATAGGCGTCGATCATGATGCTCTTCGCCTTGTGCGGGAGCTTTTGATAGATCTCCTCCGTGATAAACGGCATAAACGGATGCAAAAGCTTCAATGTGCCGCAAAGGACATAGGCAAGCACATTCTGCAGAACAAGGTTATCCGCAGAGCCGCGGTTTTGCATTCTCGGCTTTGCAAGCTCGATATACCAATCGCAGAAAATATCCCAAATGAAATCATAAAGCTTGGAAAGCGCCACGCCGATTTCAAAGCGGTCAAGATTTACGGTGACCTGCTGCACCAGGGTATTGTAAGCGGAAAGGATCCATTTATCCTCCAAATGCAGCACGGAGGCATCGGGCAGGGAAACGCTTTCGATATCAAGATTCATCAAAACAAAGCGCGCGGCATTCCAAATCTTATTGCAGAAATTGCGGGCGGCTTCGATTTTTTCATCGGAGAAGCGCATGTCATTCCCGGGGGAATTACCTGTTGCAAGGGCAAAGCGCAGCGCGTCGTCGCCGTATTTGTCGATAATCTCCAGCGGGTCGATTCCGTTTCCGAGAGATTTTGACATTTTTCTGCCCTGCGCATCGCGCACGAGCCCGTGTATGAGCACGGTGGAAAACGGCTTTTTCCCTGTATAGGCAAGACCGGAGAAAATCATGCGGGAGACCCAGAAGGTAATGATATCATAGCCTGTGACAAGCGCAGAGGTCGGGTAAAAGCGCGCGAGATCCGGCGTGCTATCCGGCCAGCCGAGCGTTGAAAAGGGCCACAGGGCGGAGGAAAACCAGGTATCCAGCGTATCGGGATCCTGCCGCATTTCTTTGCCGCAATGCGGGCAGAGGGCATGGTTTTCTTTGGTAACGACCATTTCTCCGCAGTCGTCGCAGAAGAAGGCGGGAATGCGATGCCCCCACCAAAGCTGGCGGGAAATGCACCAGTCGCGGATGTTTTCCATCCAATGAAAATAGTTTTTCTCAAAGCGCTCGGGCACAAAGCGGATCTCTCCGCTGCGTACTGCGTCGATGGCGGGTTTTGCAAGGGGCTCCATACGGACGAACCATTGCAGCGAAACGCGCGGCTCTACGGTGGTGCCGCAGCGATAGCAGGTGCCGACATTGTGCGCATGCTCCTCCGTGCGGACAAGGAAACCGCCCGCTTCCAGATCGCGCACAATCGCCTTTCTTGCCGCATAGCGATCCATGCCGGCATAGGCGGGATAGTCGTCCGTGATTTTGGCATCGGGGGTAAGCACGGTGAGAATCGGCAGGTTGTGCCGCTTGCCCACCTCAAAGTCATTGGGGTCATGCGCGGGGGTGATCTTTACCACGCCCGTGCCGAAATCGCGCTCAACATATTCGTCTGCAATGATCGGAATTTCTCTGCCGACCAGAGGCAAAATCAGCGTTTTCCCGACCAAATGGCGGTATCTTTCATCTTCGGGATGCACCGCCACGGCGGTATCGCCCAGCAGTGTTTCCGGGCGGGTCGTTGCAAGCTCAATATAGCCGCTGCCGTCGCTTAAGGGGTATCGCAGATGCCAGAAATGGCCTGTCTGGTCTTCATATTCCACCTCGGCATCCGAAATGGAGGTCAGGCAATGCGGGCACCAGTTGATAATGCGCTCGCCGCGATAGATCAGCCCCTGCTCATACAGGCGGCAGAACACTTCCTTGACCGCGCGGCTGCAGCCCTCGTCCATGGTGAAGCGCTCCCGCGTCCAATCGCAGGAGGAGCCGAGCTTTTTCAGCTGCTCGACAATACGGCCGCCGTATTTTTCTTTCCATGCCCAGGCGCGCCGCAAAAATTCTTCGCGCCCGATCTGCTCTTTTGTAATCCCCTCTTTGCGCATCGCCTCGACGATTTTTGCCTCGGTTGCGATGGAGGCGTGGTCCGTTCCGGGGACCCAGAGCGTATCAAAGCCCTGCATTCGCTTATAGCGAATGAGGATATCCTGCAGGGTGTTGTCAAGCGCGTGCCCCATATGCAGCTGCCCCGTGATATTCGGAGGGGGAATGACAATGGTGAAGGGCTGTGCACCCGTTTTTTTCTTTGCGGGAGTGAAATAGCCCGCTTCGTTCCAGGTGCGGTACAGGCGGTCTTCAATTTCCGCAGGGGCATAGGTTTTGGATAATTCTTCGTGTGCCATACCGTATTCCTTCCGTATTATTCTTCGTCCGGCATTTCCCAGTTATGGTAGACGTTCTGCACATCATCGTGGTCTTCCAGATATTCCAAAAGCAGATTCATGTGCTTGATATCGTCCTCATTGCTCAGAGTGACATAGGTGGAGGGAACCATATCGGTATCGGCGGATTGGATTTCATAGCCCTTTTCCGCCAAAGCATCGCGCACGGCGGAGAGGTCGTCCAGCTCGGTATAGATCTCGAACACATCGTCTTCTTTTGCAAAATCCGTTGCGCCGGCTTCCAGCGCCGTTTCCATGAGCGTGTCCTCATCCACATCTTCCGCGTCGATCAGAATCAAGCCCTTCTTCTCAAACAGGAAGCTTACGCAGCCGCTCTGCCCGAGGTTGCCGCCGAATTTATCGAAATAATGGCGCACATCGGAGGCGGTACGGTTGCGATTATCGGTTGCGGTTTCCACGATGACGGCAATGCCGCAGGGGCCGTAGCCTTCATAGGTGATCTCTTCATAGTTCGCGGCATCGTCGCTGCTTGCTTTTTTGATGATGCGATCGATATTATCGTTGGGCACGTTATTTGCCTTGGCTTTTGCAATGAGATCCTTCAGCTTGCTGTTGCTTGCAGGGTTGGGGCCGCCCTCTTTGACGGCGATGGAAATCTCTTTGCCGATTTTGGTAAAGACTTTGGCGCGCTGCGCGTCGGTCTTTTCCTTTTTATGCATAATATTTTTCCATTTACTGTGTCCGGACATGGTAAGTTACTCCTTTGTTCCTTAAATTTTCTCGGGGCTTTTCAGGCAGATCAGCGGAAAAGCATTTTTCAGGGTGATATTTGTCGCCGCGACAAGGGCGGTACGCAGAGCGCGCAGGGCTTCATCCTCGGTGCCAAGGATCGGGCAATCGTGATAGAAGCGGTTGAAAGCGGCGCAAAGCTCCAGAATATAGCGCGTGATCACGGAGGGCTCCAGCTCGCGCAGCGCCTGCGCAACGCGATCCGGAAAATGCGAAAGCGCCAAAACAAGCGCGCGATCCTGTTCGCTCAGCGGCAGAGAAGAAAGCTTTGGCGACTCTCCCGGCGCGCCGCCCGCTTTTTTCAGAATGGAGCAGGTGCGCGCATAGGTGTATTGCGCATACGGGCCGGTGTTGCCCTCAAAGGAGAGCACATCGTCCATGACAAAATTGATATCGCGCATACGGTTATTGGAAAGATAATAGAAAACGACCGCGCCGATGCCGACCGCTTCCGCCGTTGCTTCATCGTCGGCGGCGGGAGAATGCTTTTCCAGCATGATCGCCTTGATTTTGTTCACCGCCTGACTGAACAAATCACGCAGAAGCACGACATTGCCCGTGCGCGTTGCAAGCTTTGCGCCGTCGATGCTGACCGTGCCGTAGGGAACATGGATCAGATCCTTTGCCCAAGGATACCCCATGAGCTCAATGACCTTGAACCACTGCGCAAAATGCAGGCTCTGCCCCGCGGAGGTGACATAGATGCATTTGTCGAAATCATAATGCTGCCGGCGCCAAAGCGCTGCGGTGATATCGCGCGTTGCATAAATGGTGGAGCCGTCGCTTTTGAGGATGATGCAGGGCGGCATGCCGTATTTTTCAAGGTCAACGATCGTTGCGCCCTGATCCACGGTGAGCAGACCCTTTTGCCGCAGCTCTTCAATCACGGCGGGCATCTTATCGGTATAAAAGCTTTCGCCCGCGAAGCTGTCAAAGGTGATGCCGAGCTGGTCATAGGTGACCTGATATTCTTTCAGGCTCAGCTGCACAAACCATTTCCAAAGACTGACGCATTCTTCGTCGCCCTTTTCCAAAGCGGCAAAGGCGGCGCGGGCCTCGTCATTGAGCGACGGATCTGCCTCGGCTTCCTTATGGAAGCGGACATACAGCGCAACCAAGGCGTCGATGCCGCCCGCTTCGATTTCGGCGCGGTTGCCGAATTTCCGGTAGGCGACGATCAGCTTACCGAACTGCGTGCCCCAATCTCCGAGGTGGTTTACGCCGACGCAATGATAGCCGTTGAAGGCATACAGGCGTTTGAGAGAATGGCCGATCACCGTTGTGCCGAGATGCCCGATGTGAAACGGCTTTGCAACATTGGGGGAGGAATAGTCAAGCACAACGGTTTTCCCTTTGCCGATGTCCGTTCCGCCGTAGCGCTCCCCTTCAGCAAAAATGCGGGCCAAAACGCTTTTTGCAAGGTCGCTGTCGTCAAAGAAAAAGTTCAGATAGCCGCCCGCAACCTCGATTTTTTCAATGCCGTCGATGTGCAGCCCGTCGCACAGCATGGCGGCAATTTTGGGCGGTGCCTGGCGCAGTGTGCGCGAGAGCTTGAAACAGGGAAACGCAAGATCGCCCATTTTCCGCTCGGGCGGCGTTTCGAAAATGCCGAGGATCTCTTCAATCCCGAGGCCGTGCCCCGGCGCTTTTTCGTCGAGCGCACGGAGCAGCGCCTGCGCAATGATTTGTTTTGTATCGTTCACGGAAGATTCTCCTTGCTGATAATTCATATTATTATACAATATTTTTCCCGTCAGCGCAAGGGTAAAACGGCGCTTTTTCCGAAAAAAAGAAGAACCTGCGCCCGCGCGCAGCTTCACTCAGGAGAAAAAGCATTTTATTCCACCGCCATCGTCCAGCCCCAGGGGTCCGGCAGGGTGCCCCATTGGATTCCGGTCAGGGTATCGTAAAGGCGCCTTGAGAGCGGGCCGATCTCGAAATGGTTGATCGTGAATTCGCGCTCGTTCATGCGCAAAAGCCCGATGGGGGAAATCACCGCCGCGGTGCCCGTGCCGAAGGCTTCCGCAAGCGATCCGTTTTCCCCTGCCGCAAACAGCTCTTCGGCGCTGAGCAGCCGCTCTTCCACGGGGCAGCCAAGTTCATGCAAAAGCCGAATGCAGCTGTCGCGCGTGATGCCCGGCAGAATGGAGCCGGTGAGCTTTGGCGTGACGACGGTATCGCCGAGCTTAAACATGACATTCATCGCGCCGACCTCTTCAATATATTTGCGCTGCACGCCGTCCAGCCAGAGCACCTGAGAAAAGCCCTGCGCCTCCGCCTTTTGCGCGGCGCGCACGGAGGCGGCATAATTTCCGCCGCATTTTGCGTAACCGGTTCCGCCGCGCACCGCGCGCACATCCTCGGTTTCAATGCAGATTTTCACGGGGCTCAGACCCTGCGGGTAATATGCGCCTACGGGGGAGAGAATGATCACAAGGGTGGCGCGGTGAATGGAATGCACCCCGAGGCTTTCGTCATTGCCGAAGAGGAACGGGCGGATATAAAGAGATGTGCCTGCGCGGTGCGGCACCCAGTCTTTTTCAAGGCGCACAAGGCTGAGCAAAAACGAGAGCATCGTCTCCTCTTCGATCTGCGGCAGCCCGAGGCGCTCTGCGGAGCGGTTCAGGCGGCGGATGTTTTCGCGTGGGCGAAAGAGCTGGACGCTGCCGCTTGGGGTACGGTATGCCTTCAGCCCCTCAAAAATTTCGGAGCCGTAATGCAGCACGGTTGCGGCGGGGTGAATGCTCAGCGGGCCGAACGGAACGATTCTTGCCGCATGCCAGCCTTTTTCCTCGGAATAGTCGGCAAGGAGCATGTGGTCGGTGAAATATTTGCCGAAGACGAGATTGTCTTCCGCAGGATGTGCTTTCGGGGTTTTGGTTTTTGTAACGGTGATTTCCATGTGAATCGCTCCCTTTATGCAGGAATTTGCCAAGCAACTTTCATTTTTAAACAGTATAAACCATATCAAACAGTTTGTCAATAGAAAAATGCAAGCTTGCATAAAACAAACTTGCATTTTCGAGAGAACTTGACTTGTTTTGGCTCAACTGTTCAGAATCTGCATGAATTCGTCGCCCGTGATGGTCTCTTTTTCATACAGATGCTGCGCGGCAAGGTCGAGGAAGCGGCGGTTTTCCGTCAGAATGGAAAGCGCTTTTTCGTGCTGCGCTTTGACGATGGCAATAACCTCCGCATCGATCTCATCCTGCGTTTTTGCGGAGCATGCCAGAGAGGCATCGCCGCCGAGATATTGGTTTGTCACCGTCTCAAGTGCAACCATATCGAAAGAATCGCTCATGCCGTAGCGGGTGATCATGGCGCGGGCGAGCTTTGTCGCCTGCTCAATATCATTGGAGGCGCCCGTCGTCACGGTTTTGCAGGCGAGCTCTTCCGCAGCGCGGCCGCCCGTCAGCGTGGCGATTTTATTCAAAAGCTCGTCCTTTGTCATCAGATAATGATTGCCCTCTTCCACCTGCATGGTATATCCGAGCGCACCGGAGGTGCGGGGAATGATGGTGATTTTTTGCACCGGGGCGGAATTTGTTTGCTTTGCCGCCACCAGGGCATGCCCGATTTCATGATAGGCGACGAGCATTTTTTCTTTGTCGGTGAGGATGGCGTTCTTCTTTTGGTAGCCTGCAATTACGACCTCAATGCTCTCTTCCAAATCTGCCTGCGTGGCGCTGGCTCTGCCGTTTCGCACGGCACGCAGTGCGGCTTCGTTGACGATGTTTGCAAGCTCTGCGCCCGATGCGCCGGATGCCATACGGGCGATGCGCTCAAAATCAATGCCGGGGGCGAGCTTGATCTTCTTGGCATGCACGCGCAGAATCGCTTCGCGCCCCTGCAGATCGGGCAGCTCCACCGGAACGCGGCGGTCAAAGCGGCCGGGGCGGGTCAGCGCGGGGTCGAGCGTTTCGGGGCGGTTGGTTGCCGCCAGAATGATCACGCCGGTGTTTCCGCCGAAGCCGTCCATTTCCGTCAGAAGCTGATTGAGCGTCTGCTCTCTTTCGTCGTTTCCGCTGATGCGCCCGTCGCGCTTTTGCCCGATGGCGTCGATCTCATCGATAAAGACGATGCAGGGAGCCTTTTCCTTTGCCTGCTTGAACAGATCGCGCACCTTGGAGGCACCCATGCCGACGAACATTTCCACAAATTCGGAGCCGGACATGGAGAAAAACGGAACATCCGCCTCGCCTGCTACCGCTTTGGCAAGCATGGTTTTACCCGTGCCTGGAGGGCCTACAAGCAACACGCCCTTTGGCATGGAGGCGCCGATGGATTCGTATTTTTTCGGGTCGTGCAGATAGCTGACGATTTCCGCCAGGTTTTCCTTTGCCTCGTCCTCGCCTGCAACATCGTCGAATTTGATGCCGTCGGAGGATTTGACATAGACCTTTGCCTGGCTCTTGCCGAGATTGAACATCATGGAATTTCCGCCGCCGGCGCGATCCATCAGCTTTTTGGAGAGGAACTGCCCGAGCAGGAAGAAAAGCAGGATCGGGAAAACCCAGCTGAGCAAAAACGAAAGGATCGGGGACATCTGTTCGATGATTTCCCCCGAAAATTTTGCGCCGGAATTATAGAGGCGCTCGGTGAGCTCGGGGTCGTCCATAATGCCCGTTTTATAGATATTTTTATTCTGATCGGTGAAGAGAATGCGGTTGGATTCCACCTGCACCTCGGCGATTTCCTTGTTTTCCGTCATGCGGATAAAAGTGTCATAGCTCACTTCCTTGATCCGCATTTGCTGAAATGCGGGAAGGACGAATAAGTTCAGCAAAAGGATAACGCCAAGGACAATGCAATAGTAAAAAATCAACGGTCTTCTCGGTTTTTTTACCTCATTCATAATGCCACATCCTTACTGGTTGTTCTTTGCAAATATCATAGCATACCGCGCAAAAAAAATCAATGAAAATCGGGCGAAGGTTTTGTGAACAAACGAAAAAAACGGTGCAAAGTGCCGCCGCGGGCGCAAGACTTGCTTTTTTTTTGCGCCTGTGCTATAATAGGCTTCCCGAAAAACGAAGGACAATTCCATTTGGACGGAGGAAACAAAAAGGATGCTGTATTGGCTGATGCTGCTTTGTGAGGTGCTGCTTGCAGGTGCGGCGGTGACACTGACGGCACTGTGGTCGATGCCCGCTGCGGTGATTCTCGGCGTTTTTTTATGTGTGGCGCTGCTTTTTATTCGCCCCGCATTGCGCACGGAGCGCGTGCTGCGCGAGCGGGCGCGGCGCGTTGTGCACGGCAAGCGCCTGCCGCGTGTTGAGGTGCAGATTCCCGTACGCCCGTCGGATCTTGAGGGAGGAGAGGTCGCAAGGCTGTTTGAGGGCGCGGGATTGCTCGGGGAGCGGACGGCGCGCCGCAGCGCGGCTTGTGCGACTCTGCTTTCTTTGGATCGCCGCGGTATTTTGAAAATCGTGATGGAAGAGGATAAGGCGCTGGTGCTTCTCCCCGCGCCGGAGCAAAAGGAGCGCCTTGCCCCGTATGAGACGGCGCTTTTGCGCATGTTCGAAAAAGCAGCCAAGGGGGCACAGAGCGTGCGCCTTTCGGTGTTCCGGGAATATGCCTCCCGCCATATCCGTGCAATGCAGCATGCGCTTGACCGCGCCGACCGCGCGCTGACGGAACGTCTGTTGCGCCGCGGGCTGTTTGTGAAAAAGAAGGCCGGCAAAAAAAGCGTGCTTGCGCTCAGCGCCAAGGGGGCGCAGCAGGCAGCGCTGTGGCGCGAATATTATCGCTATCTTTGCAATGCGCCTGCAAGGCAGGACCTTGATGTGGAGGATGCGGGGCTGTTCCGTCCGCAGATCGAGCAAATTCTTGTCGAGGCGGAGGCAGCCGGGCTGTTCACCATCGTGCGCGACCGGATTCTGCTGGATTACATGTTTGAGCCGGCGCAGCTTTGGCCGAGCGAGCGGGTATATTCGGGGCTTGCGGCGCCGCATTCTCCGTTCCGCACGGAGCTTTATGAAATCATCGACCTTTTACTCAGCTACGGCACCTCGCACTATCATGGGGACGATTGGATTACCGAAGAACACGACGAGGCGTGAGCGGCGGGCTCTGCCGCGGCAGGCGAAAAACGGCACCGGAAAAGCGGTTTTGCTTTCCCGGTGCTTTTTTATTGCAGAACGGCTTTTGCGACCCTGACGCTCTCCATGGCGTCACGGCAATAGTAGTCTGCACCGATGGCATCGGCATATTCCTGCGTTAAAACCGCGCCGCCGACCATGACGCGGCACCCCGGGGCTTTTGCATGCAGCAGGGCAACGGTTTTTGCCATGGCGGGCGTTGTGGTGGTCATCAGAGCGCTCAGCCCGACAAGGGCGATTCCGTTTTGCCGCACGGCAGCAAGAATTAACTCGGGGGCGGCATCCTTCCCGAGATCCAAAACGGAATAGCCGTAGCTCTCCAAAACCGTTTTCACGATGTTTTTCCCGATATCGTGGATATCGCCCTGCACCGTGGCGAGCAAAATCTTTGGTTTGGCTTTTTGTTTTCCCGCGGGCATGCGCTCACGGCACAGCAGGCTGATTTTACCGGCGCATTCTGCGCTTTTCATCAGCTCGGGCAAAAAGATCCGCCCGCTTTCAAATTCTTTGCCGACTTCCTCCAGGGCGGGGATCAGTGTGCCGCTGATCAGCGTGAGCGGGTCCGTTTCCTCCAGGGCTTTTTCGGCAAGCGGCAGGGCAAGCTCTTCGCTGCCGCGCGCAATCGCCTCCCGCAGGGTCATAGGGGCTGCGTTATTTTGTGTATCTTGGGCATCCTCCCGTCCCTTAGCATAGGCAAGATAGGCGTCAATGCCCGTCTCGCTTCCGCGCAGCGCGCGGTATGCCGCAAGAATTGCCTGCATTTCGGGGCTTTGCGGGTTGATAATCGCTGCCGAGAGGCCGCATTCCATGGCGCGCGCCAAAAAGACGGAGCCGAGCAGCGGGCGGTTCGGCATGCCGAAGGAAACATTGGAGACGCCGAGCACGCTTTTGTATCCGCGCCGCGTGAGCGCGCGCAGGGTTGCAAGGGTGATCTCGGCATTCTCGGCGCCGGTGGAAACGGTGAGCGCGAGCGGGTCAAACAGCAGCCGCTCTTTTTTTATGCCGTATTGTGCTGCGCGGGCAATGATTTTATCCGCGACGGCAAGGCGCTCTTTCGCGCTTTTCGGAATCCCGTTATCGTCCAGCAAAAGGGCGACGGCACCGCCGCCGTATTTTTGCAAAAGCGGCAAAAGCGTGTGCAGGCTCTCCTCCTTTCCGCTGACGGAATTGAGCAGCGGAACGCCGTGATAAAGCAGCATTGCCTCTTCGCAGGCGGCGGGGTCGGACGAATCGATCTGCAGCGGCAGCTCCGTCACCCCCTGCAAAAGCGGAATGATATGCGCCATGGCGCTTTTTTCGTCCGTGCCCGGCACACCCACATTGACATCCAGCACATCCGCGCCCGCATCCTCTTGGGCAATTGCCTCCATGCACAGATAGGCATCGTCCCCCGTGCGGATCGCTTCGCGCAGTTTTTTCTTTCCCGTGGGGTTGAGGCGCTCTCCGATGATTACCGTTTCACCGCAAAACCGCACCGTTTTTTTGCACGAGCAGATGCAAAGTGGCGGCTCTTTTCGCTGCTTTTCGGGCAGGGTGGTTTTTGAGAGCAGGGTATGCAGCGCGCGGATATAATCGGGGTCCGTTCCGCAGCAGCCGCCGAGTAAAACCACGCCTGCGCGCAAAAGCGCACGGCTTTTTTTCGCAAATTCGGCAGGGCGAACATGATAGCAAAGCTGTCCGTTTTCTTCGGTGGGAAGCCCGGCGTTTGCATTGCAGAAAAGCGGCAAAGCGGTATATTTTCGCATCCTTTGCAAAAGCGGCAGCATCTGCTCGGGACCGAATCCGCAGTTTACCCCGACCGCGGCGGCACCGAGCGACTGCGCAAGCACCGCGCAGCATTCCGGGGTTGCGCCGTCGAGCAGGCGACTGTTTTCCCCGAAGGTGAAGCTGATGCAAACGGGCAAAGCGCAGACTTCTTTTGCGCACAGCAGCGCGCATTTTGCTTCATACAGATCGGAAAAGGTTTCAAACAGCACAAAATCCGCCCCGGCGGCAGCCCCTGCGCGCAGCGCGGGCGTATAGGCATCGGCAATACTTTGCGCCGTCAAAGGGCCGAGGGGCCTTGGCAGCTTTCCCGTGGGGCCGAGATCAAGCGCAACATAGCCGTTTTTCCCCGCGCCGTATTTTGCGTTTGCAATGCCCGCGCGCACGATTTCCTCCAGCGGCTGCCCCGCCGGGAATTTTACGGTGTTGCAGCCGAAGGTGTTTGATTTATGCACCCGCGCGCCGCTTTTTGCATAGGCGCGGTGCACGGCGCGGATTACCTGCGGCTTTTCGAGATTCCAAAGCTCCGCAAGCGCGCCGCCCTGCAGCCCCTGCTTTTGCAGCAGCGTGCCCATGGCGCCGTCAAAGAGCAGCAGTTCTTTGCCGAGAATTTGTTCAAACGGCAGTTTCATGGGCTGTTTCCTCCGGCACGAAAATTTCGCTCAGGTTTGCAAAGATTTCCCGGGCGATATCGGGGCGGTTCATGGTGTAAAGGTGCACATGGTTGACCCCGTTGGCATAGAGATCGATAATTTGCTCCGTTGCATACATAATGCCCGCCTGCCGCATGGCGCGCGGGTTATCGCAAAAGCGCTCCGCCAGCGCGGCAAAGCGCCGCGGAATGGGGGTGCCGCTGAGCTGCTCGGTGCGCCGCAGCTGAGAAAGAGAGGTCACGGGCATGATACCCGCAACAATCGGCACGGTGACCCCTTTTGCAAGCAGGCGATACAAAAAGTGATAATAGACGCTGTTGTCAAAGAAAAGCTGCGTTGTGAAGAAGGAGCAGCCGTGCTCCATTTTTAATTTGAGGTATGCGATATCTTCCTCCGCATTCACCGCGTCGGGATGCCCCAGCGGATAGCATGCGCCGCCGATGCAGAAGCCGCCGAAGGCTTGGATTTCATCCATGAGGTCGCAGGCATGCGAAAAAACGGGGGTAGGGTTTTCCGCGCCCTGCGGCAAATCTCCGCGCAGCGCAAGAATATTTTCAACGCCGGCGGCTCTCAGCTGCGCCAGCGTTTTTCGGATCTGCTCTCGCGTTGCGCCGACACAGGTCAGATGCGCAAGCGCCGGCACGCCGCAGGCAAGGCTTTCTTTGGCAAGCTCGGCCGTAAAGCCCTGTGTCGTCCCGCCTGCGCCGCAGGTTACGCTGATGTAATCCGGACGCAGCGCGCAGGTTTTTCGCACAATTTCGGCGGCATTTTCAAGCTTTGCGCCTTCTTTGGGCGGGAAAAGCTCGCAGGAAAGCCCGATACGGTCGGTGCAAAGCAGCTCGGAAAGCTTCATGGCTGATCTCCTTGAAAAATGAAATAATGAAATTGAGAAACGGCTTAAACGGCAAGAATCACGGCGGACATCGGAGGGATTTCTTTGCCGACCGGCTGCGCCGTCAAAAGATCGACGGCGGCGGGGGAGAGGGGGCTTGGCAGTGAGAAGGGGCACTCGGCGGCGTTGGCAAGCACCAAAATGCCGCGCCCGTGTTCGCAGCGGCGATAGATTACATGATCCTGCTCAAAGAGCAGAAATTCCGCTTCGCTGCACCGCAGGGCTGGCGTGCTTTTGCGCAGGGCGCCCAAGGTGCGATAATATTCGGTCAGTGCCGTGTCCTCCTGCCCCCAGGGGAACGGCGCGCGGCAAAACGGGTCGCGCGCGCCCTGCATGCCCGCCTCGTCACCGTAATAGATGCAGGGCACACCCGGCAGGGTGAACTGCAGCGCCGCCGCCAGGCGGATGCGGCGCAGCGCACGCTCCTTTTGTTCCTCCGTCAGGCGCAGCGCACGCAGCGCGGTGCCGCCGAGTCCTTCGGTTTTTGCCTCTCCGAGCACGGTCAGGGCGCGCATGGTATCATGAGAGCCGATGAGATTCATCGTCATGGCGTTTACAAGCCGCGGATAGTGGGTGAAGAGCCGCAAAACGGTGTTGCGCAGCGCGGCGCCGTCTCCCTGCAGCACAAAGCGCAGAATGCAGTCGCGCAGGGGATAGTTCATCACGCTGTCAAGCTGGCTGCCGCGAAAATAGCGGCGGCGGTGCCCATAGGCAATTTTATCGGAGGCATCCTCCCAAACCTCGCCCAAAATCAACGCTTTGGGGTTTGCCTCGCGCGCCGCGGCGCGCAATTCCTCCAAAAAGCCATCGGAAAGCTCGTCTGCAACATCCAGCCGCCAGCCGTCCGCCCCGGCGCGGATCCACTGCGCAACGATGCCGTCCCGCGCGCAGAAATAGCGGCGTAGGGAGGCATTGCGGGTATCCAGCTGCGGCATTTCGTCAACGCCCCACCAGCATTCGTAGTCACTCGGCCAGTTTTTGAAGCGATACCAGGGGGTATAGGGCGACTGCCTGTCCCAATATGCGCCGACGCCTTTGCCGAAGCGCTCACGTTTGTTAAAATAGCGGCTGTCGGCACCGGTGTGGTCAAACACGCCGTCCAGCAGAATGTGAATGCTGCGTTTCTTTGCTGCGGCGGCAAGGGAGCGAAAATCTTCGTTTGTGCCGAGCAGCGGGTCGATCGTTTCATAATCCGCCGTGTCGTAGCGGTGATTTGTCACCGAGAAAAAAACAGGGCAAAGGTAGATGCAGTTTACTCCGAGGCTTTCAAGATAGGGGAGCTTTTCCTCAATGCCGCGCAGCGTACCGCCGTAAAACTCGTTGTTGCGCACAAAATCGCCGGGGATCTCGCCGTATTGCTCAATCGGCTCGTCCCAGCTTTCGTGCAGGCGCGCCCCCGCATGCTCTTTCGGCAGAGGCGGGGCAATGCCAAGGGGATGGAGCGCATCTGCGCCGCCGCGGGCAAAGCGGTCGGGGAAGATCTGATACAGCGTGGCGCCGGGCATCCAGTCCGGCACGGTATATCCCGGGCGGTAAACGGTCAGATAAAATGCTTCGCATCGGCTTTCGTCGCCGAAAATCGGGTCGGGCGTGCCGTAGGCGGGTCCGCAGAGCGTTTCGCCGTAGGGCGTGCAGACGCAGTAGCGGTAGAAAAAAAGGCCGCTTTCCCCGTCCCCGCAGAGCGGGAAAACGGGGAGGGTGATGCGCCAGGTTTCCGTATCCGCCTCGCGCTCGCACAGGCGCAGGGAATAGCGCAGCGTTTTTGCGTCGTCGTCGCGATAGAGCAGCAGCGTCACGGCGCACAGCGCCGCCGAAACGGAGACGCGCAGAGAAAAGGTGATGTTTTTTTCGCACGGAACGGCGCCGCACAGCGCATGCGTACCCGCAACGCAGGGGTGCGATACCATGGCGCGCAGCACGGGCGGCGTTTGCACTTTGTCATACAGAAACACGGAACGGCTCATGATTTCCTCTCGCTTTTGAAAATGACGGGCGGCCTTGGCAAAAAATCAGTGCCAAGGCCGCGCAAAACGCGCCCGGGAATGCCTCAGCCGCGCTTATAGGTGGTTCCTTCTTTGGTATCAATCAGAGTAATGCCCTGTGCCGCGAGCTCGCTTCGGATGGCATCGGCTGTTGCAAAATCGCGGTTTTTCTTTGCAAGGGCGCGCTTTTCGATCAATGCCTTGATCCTCTCCGCTTCGGGGTCTTCTTCGGCGGGCGCCTGCTCCGCATAATCGGTGCGGAACAAATTCAGGGACAAAACGCGGTCAAAATCCTGCAAAGCGGCGCGCTTTGTCGCGTCGCTGCAGTCAGCTTTGAGCACATCGTAAAGCAGGGTCAGCCCCATTGCCGTATTCAGATCGTTTGCAATCTGCGCGCGGAACGCCTCATGCCATTTTGCAACGGCCGCGGCGTCTGCCTCCCCAGCGGTATCCAGCCGCGCGATGCGCGCGAGCAGGCGCTCATATGCCGCTTTGGCATTGTCCAGCGCCTCAAAGGAGAAGGTCAGGGGTTTGCGGTAATGCGATTGCAGGCAGAACAGGCGGTATACCAGGGGGTCGTAGCCCTTTTCTTTGAGCAGAGAAAGCGTCAGAAATTCCCCGCTTGATTTGCTCATTTTTCCACGCTCGTCGTTCAGGTGGTGAACATGGAACCAATAATGGCACCATTCATGCCCGAGATACGCTTCGCTTTGCGCGATTTCGTTCGTATGGTGGGGGAAGATGTTGTCTACGCCGCCGCAGTGAATATCGAGATATTCTCCGAGCTCGCGCATGCTGATGCAGGAGCATTCGATATGCCAGCCGGGATAGCCCACGCCGAACGGAGAATCCCATTTCAGCTCCTGTGCCTCAAATTTCGATTTGGTGAACCAAAGCACAAAATCCGTTTTGTTGCGCTTGTTTTCATCGGCATTCACATCCTCGCGCACGCCGACCTTGAGCTGCTCGCTCTGATGCCCCGTCAGCACATTATAGTCTTTGCATTTGGAGGTATCGAAATAAACATTGCCGCCCGCCTCGTAGGCATAGCCTTTTTCCAGCAGAGCGGAGATGACCCGGATAAAATCATCGATGCGGGAGGTCGCCGGGACGATCTTCTTCGGAATTGCAATGTTCAGCGCTTCCAGATCCTTAAAGAAGGCGTCGCGATAAAACGCGGCGATCTGCATAACGGTTTTATGCTCCCGCTTTGCGCCCTTCAGCATTTTGTCCTCGCCCGTGTCGCCGTCGCTTGAGAGATGGCCGACATCGGTGATATTCATGGCGCGGTCGACCGTATAGCCCTCATATTCCAGCCCCTTTTGCAGAATATCCTCCATGAGATAGGTGCGCAGGTTGCCGATATGGGCAAAGTGGTATACCGTGGGACCGCAGGTATACATTTTAACCTCCCCCTCCGTGCGCGGCTTGAATTCTTCCACGCTGCGGGTCAGTGTATTATAAAATTTCATTGCTGTTCTCCCGTTTTTCCTGTCCTGAACTCTTCTTTTTCAAAAGTATACCACAGTTTTTCCCGCAGCGCAAGGCTTTTTGGCGATTTAGGAAAGGACGGCGGCGGTAAAAAGCGCGCGCCGCAGCCTTTCATATAATGCGCCGAGGCTCTCCGGCGGCAGGGGCGTCTCTCCGCTGCCGCATTCTATGGTAAATGCGGGGGCATGAAAGGCAAGCTCATACCAGTCCTTCAGTCCGCCGCCGCGGCGGGAGGGCGGGGGCGCACAGAGCGTATATCCGCAAAGCCTTGCAAGCACCGCGCCGACGGTGTTTTCTTTTTGCGATGCCGCAGGGCTTTCGCTGCCGTAGATCTCCTCCCCTGCGGTGTGCAGGCTGAGCAAAAGATCAAATGGTGCATTTTTTCTGAGAAAGGCGCAAAGCGCTGCGGTTTCCGGCTCGCTCTCGGGATGCATGCCCGGTCCGAGCGCGCCGCAATCCTGCATGCCGAAGGCGGCGTCGTAGTTGCGATTGAGGTCGATGCCGCGCGCATTGCCGCGATAGCGGGAGGGGGCCTCACCGGAGGCGGCAAGCACGGCGCGGGCGAGCGGGTTTTCCGGGTCGCACCCGTTTTGCGCAAGAATCATGCCGTCCGGATTCAGAATCGGCACCAAACAGATCGTGCGGGTGTGAAACAGATAATGCGCATCGATGGAGCAGACGGTTTTCCCTTTTTCAAACGCATCGGCGTAATCCCGGGCAAACCGGAGCAAAAGTCCGGCGCAGATCCATTCGCTGCCGTGGTGCGTTGCGACATAGAAAACGCGGTGCTTTCCCTGCCCGAGCGTGATGAGCGGAATCTCCCTTGCGCACAGGCTTTTTCCGAGGCACCCAAGGCGCACCGCTTCGCAGCTTTCCGAAAGCGCCGCAAATGCCCGACAAATTGTTTCATACTGCAATTGTTCTCCCATAAATGCTTCCCCTTTTTGCATCAGAAATGTCGCACGGTTCTTTTTTCAGTGTATGGGGGAAAACAGGCGGATATTCTTGCCGTATAAAAACGGCGCATGCGGTTCAAGCTATGAAAAAAAGAGAATCGGGGGAATTTTGATGAAACACATGAGCGGGACGGAGGAATGGATGCGTGCAGGGCAGCAGACGATGCGCTCGCTTTCGAAAAAAGGAGCATGGCAGCTTGGGCACAGCTATGATCTGAATCTTTGCTGCTATCGCCGGGGACAGCGGCAAAAGCCGATGTTTGCCGTGCATGCAAGCGGCGGCGCGGAGCAAAGCCTTTGGAAGCTGCTTTGTATCGGAGGCGCGGCGGTGCTTTGTTTCTGTGCGCTTTGCCGCATGGCGGCATGCGTGCGGCGGATGCTGCGGGAAAGAGCGATCCGCATGCGGGAGCGCTGCTATTGGCGGGCACGGCTTGCCGCGCAAAAGCAGGCGCAATGAAAGCTACAAAAAAGCAAGGCTGCTGAATAGCTCAACAGCCTTGCACTTTTTGCGCTTATTCTGCGTCGAACATGTCCTTGCCGAGTCCGCACACGGGACAAACAAAATCATCGGGCAGGTCTTCCCATTTGGTGCCGGGGGCGATGCCGTGCTCGGGATCGCCGAGCGCTTCGTCGTATTCGTAGCCGCAGGGGCAAACATATTTCATGGCGTTCTCCTTTGTATGCTTATTTGCTCATGATCTGCGAAATGACATCCATGATTTTATCATGGCAGCCGCCGCAGCCGGTGGAGCAATGTGTGATTTTCTGTACATCCTCAAATGCTTTTTCCACATTTTCAAATTGTGTTTCGCGGTGCAGCGCCTGTTCCACATCGGCATAGCTGACGCGCTTGCATTTGCAAATCAAATAGTTTTCCAAGGCTCTTATTCTCCGAAATATCTCTTCAAAAGTCCTTCAAATGCTTTTCCGTGGCGGGCCTCGTCGCGTGCCATTTCGTGCACGGTGTCGTGAATGGCATCAAGGCCGAGCTCCTTGGCTCTCTTTGCGAGCTCAAATTTGCCCATGGTTGCGCCGTTTTCCGCCGCAACGCGCACCGTCAGGTTTTCCTTGGTGGAGGCGCTGACGCATTCGCCGAGCAGCTCCGCAAATTTTGCGGCATGCTCTGCCTCTTCAAACGCTGCTGTCTTCCAGTATTCCGCGATTTCGGGATAGCCCTCTCTTGCCGCCGCGCGGGACATTGCAAGATACATGCCGACCTCGGTGCATTCGCCGTTGAAGTTGGCGCGCAGCCCTTCGATTACATCTGCGGGGGCGTCCTTTGCAACGCCGACCACATGCTCTGCCGCCCAGTCAAGCGCATCTTCCTTCACCTCAACGAATTTTTCACCGGGCGCGTGGCAAACGGGACATTTGTCCGGTCTGACCGGGGATTCCACGATTTCTCCGCATACGGTGCATCTCCATTTTTTCATTGTTTTGTCCTCCTGTTTTTTTTCATTTTTCAAGATTGGATTTAAAATTGAATTTTCTTCAGCACATCATCAACGGTATTTTCCGGATTGATTATATCCGAAAGGGTGATGCGGTCAAGCTTTTCACAAAGCTTATTCCCAAGCTGCGCAAAAATGCGGTGGAACATGCAATGCTCCTTGTTTTGTACACGTGTACAGTTTACTTCGTCGCTTTGGCAGCGGGAAAGGCAAATCGGCCCGTCGATCAGTTCAACGATGCGCCGCAGCGTAACGGAGGCGGGAGAAACCGCAAGCTCATATCCGCCGCCCTTTCCGGGATAGGAATAAACAAGACCGGCGCGGCTGAGCGCATGCAGGATCTTCAAGCAATAGCGCTTGGGAATTCCAAGCTTTTCTGCCATGGCGCCGGAATCGCAACGCATATTCTCTTTGGAAAGATGATATAAGATGCGAATGGCATAATCCGCTTCCATGGTGATGCGCATGGCGGACTCCTTAAACTATACTTTTTTTGTACACTTATAGTATAGCAGGGCAAAACCGCTTTGTCAAGCGTTTTTGCAAAGAAAAAATAATTTTTTTGCAGTTTCATTTTGCCCGTTTTTTTGTGTTCTTGACAGAGCGCGCCTCTTTTTTTATAATGATAGCAAAGAAGAGAGAGGGTATGGACATGGATGAGCAATTTTTGCGCAGCGCAATGCTGTTCGGAGAAGAGGGAATCGCGCGGCTGCAGGCGGCGCATGTGGCGCTGTTCGGCATCGGCGGGGTCGGCGGTGCGTGCGCCGAGGCGCTTGTGCGCGCGGGAATCGGCACGCTCACTGTCGTGGATGCGGATACGGTTGCAATGAGTAATCTCAATCGGCAAACGGTTGCGCTGCATTCCACCGTCGGGCAGCCGAAAACGCAGGCGGCGGCAAAGCGCCTGCTTGATATCAATCCCGCGCTGCATCTGATTCAAAGGCCGATCTTTTTTGCGCAGGAAAGCTGCGAAGCGTTTGATTTTTCGGCGTATGTTTTTTGTGTGGACGCGATCGATTCCGTAAAATCGAAGCTTTTGCTTGCACAGTGCTGCAAGCAGGCGCACACGCCGCTTGTTTGCTGCCTTGGCACGGGGAACAAAACAGACCCATCCCGCCTCCGTATCACCGATCTGTATCAAACCAGCATGTGTCCGCTGGCGCGCGTGATGCGGTATGAGTGCCGCAAGCGCGGCATTGAGCATTTGCCGGTCGTCTTTTCCGATGAGGCGCCGCTGGCTCCGCGCACGCTGGAAGCGCCGCAAAACGGAAAACGCACCGTGCCCGGCAGCACTTCGTTTGTGCCGCCGGCGGCAGGCATGCTGCTTGCCTCCTATGTGGTGCGCAGGCTGCTCGGCCTTTGCTGAAAAATAGGGGAGCTCCGACGCAAAATGCACGCCGGAGCTTTTTCGCAGGGCGCGGTTTTTGGAGGAGAGCGCGTTTTGCCGTTTCTATACTATAGCGCAGCCGCTGCCCTCGCAGGCGACGGCCACCCCGGAGAACCGCTTGGAAAAGGGCATCGCGGCGCAGGCGGACGTCGTCTACAAAATGCAGGACGGAAGGCTGGCAGTAGAATGTTAAAGAGCCTCAAACAACTCCTTCGCACGCCTGTAAAAGCTGTGCTATTCTTCCTCCTGATGACCGCCGCCACGGCGCTTTTGGTGCTGGGGGCAAATTTGTGGGCACAGACGCAGGCGAAGATCGACGCGGCGGAGGGGCTGTTCGTGACGCTCGGCACGGTGGAGCAAAAGCCGAACCGCACGCAGATGCGCACGGGGTGGAATGCCGCCGATGGGGCGTATTATAGCGAAGCCGAACCCGTGTATGATTCGGTGATCTCTGCCGATGTTCTGGACTTTGACGGCGCGAATTATTTGAAAGCGCCTGAAAAACGCCCGTATTACCTTGCGGATTTGCAGGGGCTTGCGGTGCGCGACGGCGGCACGGCGCTGTTTTACCCGGTGGTCGAGTTCACGCCTGCCGAAACGGCGGTGCCGGATCACCCCATAAAAGTGTATGTGCAGCGATTTTTGTACCCGGAAGCGGAAAATCAGAACAACGAATACGAAATTTACGTTTGCGACCACTGGACGGAAAATCCCGCGCCACTGGAGGCAGGGAAAACATATGTGGCGTATACAAATGTGATCGTCAATCACCACGAAAACGCGAAAAGCTCCATTGAATACGCACTGATCGCGGCGGAGCGCTCCACACAGTGCGACGCAGGCGGAAATTTGCTTGAAAGCGATATGCAGACACGGATATTTGACGAAGTGACGGCAGGCTTTTACGAGACCGAGCGCGGGCAATATTGGCTGGAGCTTTCAAAGGCGCTTTCCATGTGGGACACGACCGCGCCCGTTTTGCCGGTCACAGATACGGCGCTGCTGCCGAGCTTTCACGACCGCACAGTGTATGTGCGGGAGGGGCGGACGTTTTCCGCGGAAGACCTCGAAAACGGTGCGGCGGTATGTCTTGTTTCCGAAGAATTCGCGCGGAAAAACGGGCTTTCCATTGGCGATAAAGTGGAGCTGCCGCTTTACGGCGTGAACGAAAAAGACTCGCCGCATAGGACGTTCGGCGACGGTAGCGGCCTGCGCACGTTTTCGCTTTTAAACGCACAGAACCGGGCATACACGCTGTTTTGGACGGCAAAGTATGAGATCATCGGCACGTATTACAGTGTGGGCACATACGGAAAACCGGCGGGCTCCATCGAAATGGCGCTGAATTTGTTCCTCATTCCCGCAAATTCGGTCAAGGCAGATTTTGCCGGCAATATCGTAGACAGCGGACCGATGCAGCGCGCGACGACCTCCTTCCAAATCCCAAACGGCACAATCGACGACTACATGGCGGCGTATAACCGAAATGTTCCGGCGGAGGTTCGGGAAAATTTGGAGATCACGTTTGACGACAATGGGTACAGCCAGATCATCGGCGGTTTACTCAATATGCGGTACGTGGCGATCATTCTGTTCGCGGCAGGATTGCTTTCGGCACTGGCGATTTTGGTGTTGCTGCTCTATTTCTTCATCGTAAAGCAGAAGAAGCGCACGGCAATTGAGCGGAGTTTAGGTATGAGCAAAAATCAGTGCCGCGTGTCGCTTGCCTCGGGCGTGGTGGTCTTGAGCGCCATAGCGGTGATTTTGGGCACAGTTTGCAGTTCAGTGCTGTTTGACAAAGTGCAGACGCTCGATTTAACCGGGCAGAACGAGCACACATTCAGCACGGAATACAGCCTTTGGGCGCGGGATGAAAGCGCGGTGGAGACGGAGGACGCAGAGAACACAGGCGTTTTGGAAGTCGTCATTCCTGCAGCGATGACAGTATTGACGGCGGGATTATCCGTGATTTTGGTGAACCGAAGTCTGAAATATGAATTAATTGAAATGCTGAACAAATAGCGACACTGGATTTTGGGAGGAAAACATGACTATTCATGAAATGCAAAACTTGAACCGAGCCACTATTGAACATGCTTCAAAAGTTATCGTGCCCGGCATGACGCTCATTGAGCTTCGTAAATTATGTGAGGAATATATGCTCTCCCACGGTGCGGATTCCTTTTGGTATTGGGATGTAGGTGCTTTTGTTTTCGCCGGTGATAAGACTACTGTATCCGTATCCGGTCGTGAGTATAAAACAGATGACCACATAATTGGTAATGGCCATGGCCAGCCAGAACACGGAAACCAGCGAAATGACCGCCAGCCTCCGCCGGAACAGCTGGGAGACGGCCATGGTATTGGCAATCAGCAGAAAATCCAGCGCAAACATCAAAGGATGCGAGGTAACAAACACGAAAAAGCGCCATACGCTGCGGCGATTGAACATTTCCACAATCACTGCCACCAGCAGCGCCGCCGCCAGCAGCACCAGAATCTGCCAATGGAGCCGGCCCTTTTCCAAGCGAATGCGTTCCCGGGAATCCCGGGCCTCCCTGCGGCGGAGCATATTCTGCCAGGGCGTGCGGCCGTTTTCGTCCTTCTTAAAAAGA
>ERZ827423.816-NODE-816-length-35427-cov-6.085293_pt1 | contig 35427 bp, 36 predicted proteins | sample MGYA00519775_ERZ827423 | MGnify/ENA primary metagenome ERZ827423 (study PRJEB31778, sample SAMEA3449296) | human gut metagenome | biome: human gut; feature: human-associated habitat; material: faeces | place: United Kingdom | collected 2010/2012 ... | reverse complement strand
GGGAGCGCCTGCCCAACCTGACCACCCTGCGCTCGCCCCAGCAGCGCAACGTGGTGCTGCATCCCGAATTCGTGGACGGCAAGTATGCCTTCTATACCCGCCCCATGGACGGCTTCATCGATACCGGTTCCGGTTCCGGCATCGGCTTCGGCCTGTGCGAGGACATCACCCATCCCGTCATCGACGAGGAAAAGATGACCTCCATCCGCCGCTACCACACCATCACCGAGGCCAAGAACGGCGCGGGCTGCGTGCCGATCAAGACCGACCGCGGATGGATCCACATCGCGCACGGCGTCCGCAACTGCGCTTCCGGACTGCGCTATGTGCTGTATGTGTTTGCAACCGACCTGAAGGATCCTTCCAAGGTCATCGCGGAGCCTTCCGGCGTGTTCCTCGTCCCGCGCCAGGAAGAGCGCGTCGGCGACGTGTCCAACGTTGTCTTCGCCAACGGTGCCTGCGTGGTGGGTGATAAGGTCTACATCTACTACGCCTCCTCTGATACCCGCATGCACGTGGCCACCACGACCATCGATCGCCTGGTGGACTACACCTTCAATACGCCTCAGGACCCCCATCGCAGCCCCGACTGCGTCAAGCAGCGCTGCGAGCTCATCAGCAAGAACCTCGAGTTCCTCAAGAACGAGCAGTAAGCTTTATAAAGCGCAGCAGGAGCGCGGACGAAAAAGTCCGCGCTCCTGCTTTGTCTTTAGCAGAGCCTTTGGGTGTATTCTACCATGCGCTTGCCCAGCGTATAGGCGATGCACATCCCCTCTGCATCGGCGCGCACTTCCTCAGGTGTGCTGCCGTGCACTATGCACCAGTAACAGGAGGGGATGATGGGCTGTTCCCCCACCAGTGCATATTGGTTCAGCACGGTCAGCGCAATCGTCGTTCCTCCTCGACGCGCCGCCGTCAGGCTGCCGAAGGGCTTGCCCACCAGCACTTTCACCATGGGCGGCATAGAGCCTATCCAGAAACGAGATCAGCGTGCCGGTGGGCGAGGAAAATATACCGGCGAGGCGACGACCCTGCCGTCCGCATGGCGCAATATTTCTGCCGCGCGGTTGACACAATCGTCGATCACACATCTTTGGAGCGTTCGGCAGGCAAAACATCCCCGGCAGCCGGAAACTACCTCAGCGCCGATGTGCAGCAGCTCAGATTCCGCGCCGCCGTCGGTCAGTCCGTGTCCGACCTCGCGCAGCGCCTCCGCCGTGCTGCCGTTTTTGTGGGGACTGCCGTTGATCATCACGACCTTCGTAAAAAAACAACCTCCTTGAAGTGAAAAAAGGGAAGCCGCAGACGCTGCTCTGCGGCTTCCCTTTGATGATTGGAGCGAGGCGGAGCAGCATCCGGTAAAAAGCGCAGAGTTCCCCCTGCGGATTTTTCCTTCACCTGCTCCTCATCCGGATCACAAACCTGCCCGCGCAATATGGACAGCGCCTGCACCGGACCGTGCCTCGCCCTCTTTCCGTTCTTTTAGAACAGTATAACAAAAAACAGATCCTCATTGCAACAAAAAATTAATCTTTTTGTACGCTTGAAAAAAATGTTGTTCTGGTGATAGAATGAAAATAAGATCAACGTGCAGTTTGCTGAGCGGAACGTAAGTCCTGTTGAAGCAACCGGCACGTTTTTTGATTAAAAAAATAAAAGGAGATGCGAGGATGAAAAGAATCGAGAGTGCCTGTGTCGAGCAAATTCAGCACTTTGAAACCGAGATGCAGTGCGGGGAGTATCTGCGCCGGGAGTATAACGGCTATTCCGTGGGAGATTATTTGAAAAACGAGGAGGAAGAAGCATAAAGCGCATCCAGACGGCTTGTCTTCACCAGACCATTCACTTTCAGCTCAAGGACAACGTGCCCGCCGAAATTGCGCAGCGCCTTGTTCGGGAAGAAGAGAAAGAATACCAGGAAAATCTGAACCGCCGCGGCCTTCCTTACCGAATTCGGTGAACTGAAAAGCAAAGGAGCGCGGACTGAAATTCTTTCAGTCCGCGCTCCCTTTATGCGCAGATTTTATTTGCACAGATCGCAGATGACCTGGGCGTACATCTTGATGGTGACGAGCAGGTGCTCCTTGAGAGCAAATTCGTCCGGACCGTGCATGTTGTTGTTGGTACCCTCAAAGGCCGCGCCGAAGGAGACGCCGCCCTCCAGGCTGTGGACATAGGTGCCGCCGCCGATGGCGATGCAGTGGCCGGGCTTGCCGGTGTAGTCCTCGTAGACCTTCAGCAGCGTGCGCACCAGAGGAGAATCCTCGGAAACATAGTGCGGCGGATACATCTTGTTGTCGTCCATCGTAAAGCCGATGGAGGCGTATTTCGCGCGCATGACGTCGGTCAGGTTTTGGTCGTTGGCGCAGAGCGCGGCGCGGCAGTCCGCCACCGCGCGGGCGCTGTGTTCGTCCATCGAGAGCATGTCCAGCGTGATGGTGAGCTTGCCGGAAACCGCGTCCTCCTGCGCAACGCCCGCGCCCACACCGTAGAAATCGCCGTGGGGGAAGATGCGGGAAAGGCCGCGAACCAGCTCCGCGCCGTGGCCGTGCAGCGGCAGCGCCGCCAGCAGCGTGTTCAGCGCCGTCAGCGCGTTGACGCCTTCGTAAGGCGTGGAGGCATGCGCGTTGACGCCCTGCGCGTAGATCACCGCACCCTCGGCTTCGTCCACAACGTCGAAGGTCGCGCGGGTCTTTTTCTCCGCGTTGGCCAGATAGGGCTTGACATCCTTAGCGGCCAGTCCCAGCACCAGCGCTTTGGCCTTTGCGGGAACAACGTTGAATTTAATGCCCGCGTCGATCCAGCCGATGCGCGGCAGCACGTCCTCCTCTGCCCATTCAGCGGAAGCGTCCGCGTGCAGACCGCCCTTTTCAATATTGATGACGGGGTAGTCCGCATCGGGCGACAGCGTCTTGGGCGGAACGGGATGGCCGGCAAAATAGTGGCGGATGTCGCTGGAGCCGCACTCCTCGTCCGCACCCAGAATCAGCTTGCAGTTCTTGGAAAGCTCCACGCCCAGCTCGCGCACCGCACGCATCGCGTAGAACGCCGCAAGAGCCGGACCCTTGTCGTCCGCCGTGCCGCGGCCATAGACCTTTTCCTTGTCCTGACGCATGGTCAGCGGGTCATAGCTCCAGCCGTCGCCGGTGGGCACGATGTCCAGATGCGCCAGAATCCCCAGCTCAGTCTCCTTGTCGTTGAGGTCGGCGGTAATGACATAGTTATCGTCGTTTTCGGAATCAAAGCCGTGGGATTTCAGAATGTCCTGCCCCAACGCCAGCACGTCGGCGCAGCCCTGACCGAAGGGCTTGCCCTCCAGCGCCTCGCCCTTGGCGGAATCGACGGCGATGAGTTTGCTCAAATCGTCAAAATATTCGGCCTGGTGTGCGTCTACCCAGGCGGTAATGCGCTCTTTCAGATCCATGTTCGTTCCTTCCTTTCCGCTCGACTGCGGTTCTTTTATCCCTATTATGGAAAGGCTTTTCCTTCCTGTCAAGCGCGACCGTGTGAAAGGTTGAAAAAGGGGATCGTTCGGCTTTTGTGCGGCGCATTTGCGGGGTGCAAGGGAGTGAAAAACATGGTATAATAAATTGAGTTATGATCGTTTGAGAAAGGGGAAGCGGAATATGACGACCGAGCTTGCTTTAGGGGATCTCATCCAGACCCGAAAAAAGCACCCCTGCGGCAGCGACCGCTGGGTGATCATCCGCGTGGGTGCGGATATTAAAATCAAATGCAAGGGCTGCGGCCGCATCGTGATGCTCGAGCGCGCAGAGTTTGAAAAGAGAATGAAAAAGCACCTGGGAAAAGACGCTCGGGAGGAAGACTGATGTCCACGCGCATGGAAAGACGCTGGGAGCGCCAGACGAAAAAGCGCCGCAGCGCGCTGCGGTTTGCCGCAGAACTGCTGGCGGTGATCGTGCTGGCGGCACTGGTGCGCGCGTTTGTGTTTTCCATTACTGAAGTGGACGGCCCATCCATGCAGGATACGCTGTATTCGGGGCAGATTGTGGCGGTGGAAAAGCTCACCTGCCGCTTTGGCGGCGTGCAGCGGGGGCAGATCGTGATCTGCCGCTATCCGTCGTCTCACGACTATTACATCAAGCGCGTCATCGCGCTGGAGGGCGATACGCTGGAGATTCGGGACGGCATGACCTATCTAAACGGTCAGGCCTTGCAGGAAGAATATGTGACGCAACCCGCGCAGGAGGACTTCGGCTCTGTCACGGTGGAGCCGGGGCATGTATTTGTGCTGGGCGACAATAGAGCCAATTCACACGATTCCCGCACGGAAGGGACGCTGACAGAAAGCAGCATCGTCGGGCGAGCGGTCTGCGTGCTGTTTCCGTTTGACCAGATCAAAACGCTGAACGCGCCGCAGAAATAAAGCGCCTGCGGACGGAAAGGAAAAGACACATGAACAAAGAAAAAGTACTGAAGGAGATTGTGGAATGGGCGTTGACCATCATCATTCCTGTGCTGGCGGCGCTGCTGATCCATACTTATCTGTTTACCTTTGCCCGCGTGGACGGCGGCAGCATGCTTGACACCTTTCACAGCAACAATATCACCGGCGTTTCCCGTTTGGAATTCCGTATCCATGATCCGCAGCGCGGTCAGATCATCACCTGCCATTATCCCGGCGAGGGGAAAACGCTCTTCATCAAGCGCATCATCGGTCTGCCGGGCGAAACGGTGGAACTGAAGGAAGGCAAACTCTATATCAATGGCGAAGAGCTGGTTGAAACCTACATCACCCGCATCGATGAGCGAAATTTCGGCCCTTATCAGGTGGGAGAAGACGAATATTTTGTACTGGGCGATAACCGGCCCATCTCCAAGGATAGCCGTATGGTCGGCTGTATCAGCCGGGATGATCTTTACGGTCTGGTGATGTTTGTGGCTTATCCCTTTGACGAGATCCGCAGCACGATGGAACTGCCGCTTTATCATTCCATTGGGGAATAGGAAAAAAAGAGGGCGGAGCAGTCGTGAGAAAAAAAGATCTAGAAAATCATTGAGGTTGCGGAAAAAGGCAATTGCGCAAGTGTGATTTATGCTGATCTGCATTGCGGCGAGCATTTTTCCCTCATGCTTTAAGCAAACCAACGCGTCTTTTTTCAGCGGCTGGATCGGATCACCGTAGCGGTGTTTATCGTGGACGATCTGCTGTCCATACTGCCGTCGGTCGCGGTGCTGAACTCCGGTTTTAAGCGCTTTTGTTTGTTCAGACTGAATAAGGCATGAAGACTGCTGCGGTACTCCAAGAGCTTCAATCTCATCATGTCTGCGATTCGGCGGGAGCGCCGGGCGCTGCCGACGGGAATTATCACCGCCGGATATAGGAGCGAGCTTGTCAGGCCCGCGGAAGATGGGCAGAGGAAATCAACGGAAGTAGAAAAGGAATAAGAGAAATGCTGTATTTATACGATACGACGCTGCGCGACGGCGCGCAGGGGCAATCTGTAACCTTCTCGCTTCAGGACAAGGAGCAGGTGATTCAGCGCCTGGACGAGGTGGGAATGCACTTCATCGAGGCAGGCAACCCCGCCAGCAATCCCAAGGACGCAGAACTCTATGAGAGAATGCGCACCCAGCCGCTGAAAAACGCAAAACTGGTGGCCTTTGGTTCCACGCGCCGCGTGGGGGCGGAGGCACACGCCGACGCCGGGCTGAACGTGCTGGCCAATGTCAGTTGTCAACACGTCGCCATTTTCGGAAAATCCTGGGATTTTCATGTGCGGGAGGTGCTGCACACCACCTTGCAGGAAAACCTCAACATGATTGCCGATTCGGTGCGGTTCCTCTGTCAGGCGGGCAAGACCGTGTTCTTTGACGCGGAGCATTTCTTTGACGGCTATGCCGCCAACCCGCGCTATGCGATGGAAACCCTGCAGGCGGCGAGCGACGCGGGGGCGCAGTTCCTTGTGCTGTGCGATACCAATGGGGGCACGCTGCCGGAGGACATCCGCAATACCGTCAGGGCGGCGGCAGAGCGCTTTCCCGGCAAGATCGGCATTCATTGCCACAATGACAGCGGCGTAGCCGCCGCAGGTTCGCTGACCGCCGTGCGCATGGGGGCGACCATGGTGCAGGGTACGGTCAACGGTCTGGGCGAGCGCTGCGGCAACACCGATCTTTGCACCGTGATTCCCAATCTCGTGCTCAAAATGGGGATTGATTGTTTCCCTAATCTGCCTCTTTTGACCTCGCTTTCCAAATTTGTCAGCTCCGTGGCCAATCTCTCCCATGATCCGCGCCTGCCCTTCGTGGGGCAGTCCGCCTTTACGCATAAAGCGGGAATGCACATCGACGGCGTGCTGAAAAACCCGCATACCTTCGAGCATATCAGCCCGGATGCGGTGGGCAACAGCCGCTCCTTCGTCATCTCCGATCTGGCAGGGCGCAACAGTCTGATGGGCCGCATCCATTCCGTCGATCCGACGGTGGAAAAGGACTCCCCCATCGTCGAACACATCTTCAACAAGCTCAAGCAAATGGAGTTTGAAGGCTATCAGTTCGAGGATGCGGACGATTCGTTTACGCTGATGGTGCGCAAGCAGCTGGGGCAGTACCGCAGCTTTTACGAGGTGCTGGATTTTCAGGTGTTCTGTCAGCGGCCGGAGGACATCACCTGCACCGTGGCTACCATCAAGGTGCGCGTGGGCAATCAGGTGGAAATCACCGCTGCTGAGGGGGACGGTCCCGTCAACGCGCTCGACTGCGCGCTGCGCCGCGTGCTGACCATCTTCTATCCGCAGCTCAAAAGGCTGAAGCTTGTGGACTTTAAGGTGCGCGTGGTCGATTCCGACGGCGGAACGGCTTCGCGCGTGCGCGTCTACATCCGCTCAACCGACGGTGAGCACACCTTCGGTACCGTGGGCGTCTCCACGTCTATTTTGCAGGCGGCCTGGACGGCGCTGGTGGATTCCATCGATGCGATGCTGCTGTGCAACCCCAGTTGATAAAACATTAGCGAGGATCAAATTCCATGGAATGGATTCAGCATACGAGCTGGGACGGGCGCATGGAGTGCGTGATGGCGCTCTACCACACGAGCTTTCCCATCAACGAACAGCGAACCGATGCGGACCATAAGGCCGCGCTGGAGGATGAGCGGTTTTACTGCCTGAGCGCCTGGGAGGGCGAGGATTTCCTCGGTCTGCTGTTTTGCTGGAAGATGAAAGAATTGTTTTATGTAGAACATTTTGCGGTAAATGCGCAGATGCGCGGCAGTGGGATCGGCTCCCGGCTGCTGGCGGATTTCTGTAAGGATAAGCCTCTGGTGCTGCTGGAAATCGACCCGCCGCAGGACGAGATTTCTCAAAGGCGGCTGCGTTTTTACGAGCGGCTGGGCTTTGTGCAGAATCCTTATCCGCACCGGCATCCGCCCTACCGCAGGGAATTCGAGGCACATCCGCTGCGCGTGATGACCTGGCCGCGGGCGGCCTCTCGGCAGGAATACGACGGTTTTTTTGACGAGCTGAGAAACAGCGTGATGCAGTATGCACAGAAATAAACAGAACAAAATGGAAAACGGAGGGTGCTGACAAATGGGCAAGAGAATCTGCGTGGTGGGCTGTGATCTGGGGCCGAAACCCATGAATTACCTGCGGGAGCAGTTTCCCGAGTTTGAATTCCTGGGCTATCCCCGGAACGCAAAAGTGCCGGATGAGGTGCTGGCCAGCGCCGAAGTGCTGATGAACTACGGAGATAAGAGCCAGATCGCCCCGGCAAAGAACGTCAAATACATCCATACCATCTCCGCCGGCATTGACGGCTACATCGATGAGGTGGACCGCTGCCACGGCAGCAGTCTGCCCGTCTCCAACGGCGCGGGCGTTTATGCCGACGCGGTGGGCGAGCACGTCATCGCGCTGCTGATGGCGGTGATGCACGGCATTCCCGCCTCGGTAGAAAACATGAAAGAGAAAAAGTGGCCGTTCATCCCGATGCTGGGCAATGTCAACGGCAAGACCGCCGCGGTGCTGGGCACGGGCGATATCGGCAGCAACGCCGCGCGCATCGTCAGGGCCATGGGCGCAAAGGTGCTGGGCTACAAGCTCCATCCCTGCGAACCCTTTGAGCCATATGATGAGATTTATACCGGCGAGGACGGGCTGGACGCGATTTTAGGCAAGGCTGATCTTGTGCTGATCTGCCTGCCCGGTTCGCCCTATACCAAGAACCTGATCGATGCGCGCCGCATCGGCCTGATGAAGGACGGCGCGGTGGTCGTCAACATCGGCAGAGGGTCCATCCTCAACACCGGGGCGCTGATGGAGGCGCTGAAATCCGGCCACATTGCCGCGGCGGGGCTGGACGTGACCGATCCCGAGCCGCTGCCGCCGGAGCATCCGCTGTGGGACTGCCCCAACGTGCTCATCACGCCGCATATCTCCGGCCTGGGCGCGTCCAAGCAGAAGCACGCCGAGTGGTTTGCGGAGAACCTGCGCGCCTATATTGAGGGCCGTCCGCTGCCCGGCGCGGTGAACCGCGAGATGAAGTATTGACGTGTAAACAGCCCGCCCTTGGTCAAGGAAAACCGAATACTTGAAACAAGGAGGGGTTTCGATGAAATTGGAATTTGTCAATCCGGGATTTTCGTATAGCCTGGACAGCATGATGCTGTTTGAGGAGAGCAATCAGAGCGACTGGTGGCGGGACGCCAACTTCTATTTCTATCCGATGCTGAAAAAGGAAGAGCTCCGTGCGCTGCCTATGTCGGAGAGAAGAGCGTATTACCAAAGCAAGCTGGAGCCGTTCTGGGTAGAAAAGCAGACGGAGTTTGCCGAAAAGCTGGATCGGTGGAACGCGCACTGGCAAAAGCACGAGGGCGTGATTGCGCAGGCGCTTTCCGAAGGCTTTGACAGGGATTTATCCGGAAAGTTGGAGAAAATACAGGGGCGCATGGCGCTGGGCAACGTTTGCCCGCGGTTTTTGGAGCAGCAGGCGTTCGATGTGTTCTGGATGAACAGCGAGCGCGGCGCGATGGGCATTTCGATGCACGAGATCACGCATTTTATCTGGTTTGACGCATGGAACAAGCACTTTGGCGACGCTCCTGCGGAATACGAGCAGCCGAATCTGAAGTGGATCTTAAGCGAGATGGCGGTGTATCCTTTCCTCAGCGACCCGCGGCTGATTCCGCTCAATCCCTATTATCCGGAAGAGAAGGGCGGCTGCGTTTATCCCTACTTTTACAACATGAAGCTGGAAGGCGCGCCGGTGCTCGAAACGCTGCGCAGAATGTACCGGGAAAACAGCCTGACGGACTTTATGGAAGCTGCTTATGCTTACTGCCGGCTGCATGAAAGCGAAATCCGCGTACACATCGCCGCGGAAGAGAGTAAAGAGACATCATAAAAAAACAGGAGGAACAAGCAGATGACGCATTTTAAGAATCCAATTATTCCGGGATTCTATCCCGACCCCAGCGTTTGCCGCGTGGGAGAGGACTATTATCTGGTAACTTCGACGTTTGAATTCTTCCCCGGCGTGCCGGTGTTCCACAGCAAGGATCTGGTACATTGGGAGCAGATCGGGCACTGCCTGACCCGTGCCTCCCAGCTGCCGCTGAAGGAGGCCAAGCCCTCCGGCGGCATCTTCGCCCCCACCATCCGCTGGCACGACGGTGTGTTCTACATGGTCACGACCAACGTCTCCTGTGGCGGGAACTTCTATGTTTCTGCGACCGATCCTGCGGGCGAATGGAGCGACCCGATCTATGTCGATCAGGCGGGCATCGACCCTTCCCTGCTGTTTGACGACGACGGAAAGGTTTATTTCCTCTCCAACGGCAACGGCGACATGAGCATCTGCGAGATCGACATCCGCACCGGCAAAAAGCTCGCGCCCACTCGCTCCACCTGGCGCGGCACCGGCGGACGCTATCCCGAAGCGCCGCATCTTTACAAGATCGACGGGATGTACTACATGATGATCGCGGAAGGCGGAACCGAATACGGCCACATGGAGACGATTGCAAGAAGTGCGTCGCCCTACGGACCGTGGGAGCCTTCGCCCCGCAACCCGATCCTGACCAACCGCAATACCGAAGCGGATATGCCCATTCAGGCGACGGGCCATGCAGACCTTGTGCAGACCCAGAACGGCGATTGGTATGCCGTGTTCCTCGCCTTCCGCACGTCGCAGCAGTATTTCCATCATCTGGGCAGAGAAACCTATCTTGCGCCCGTTCAGTGGGAGGACGGTTTCCCCTACATCGGCACCTGCCCGCTGGAGGGCGACGTCAATCTGCCGGAATGCCCCGTTGCAGCGCACAGCCCCGTCACGGATTTCCATTCGCAGGGGCTGGAATGGGTGATGCTGCGCGAGCCGAACGCGGAGCTTTATCAGTTCACCGATCACGGTCTGCTGCTCCAGGGTGTGGCGGAAAACCTCAACGCCTTTAATCCCACCCTGCTGATGCGCCGCCAGCAGCACTTTGATATGGCGTGCAGCACCACGGTGGCCTTTGAGCCGCGCCTGCATGAAGAAGCGGGCTTGACCGCCTTCTATAACCTCGAAACGCATTACGAAATCTTCCTGACCCGCACGCAGCTCGGCCGCCGCGTACAGGTGCGCCGCATCATCGGGGACATGGAGATGCTGGCGGCGGATCTTCCCGCACCGGCAGGCGACGTCACCTTCGGCCTGGAGGCGGATAAGCTGCACTATACCTTCCTGTGCAACGGCCAGCCCGTCTGCACGGCGGAGACGCGCTTCCTCTCCACAGAGGCTACGCCCATCTCCTTCACGGGCGTGATGCTCGGCCTCTATGCCACCGGCAACGGCCGCAAGTGCGGGGAAAAGGCGCGCTTTGATCATTTCACCTATCAGCCCAAGGGCTGGTAAAAAACGGCGGATCCGTCCGTCAAAATTACATATCGGGCAAACATTGTTGCATTGACTTGACGTTGTTTCCGTGACACAATGACATTGGATGAAACCATTGAATAACAGGGAGGCAAAGAAGATGGATTTTAAGGCTTATCTGGAAAATCCTCAACTCCTTCACGAGGGCACGGAGCCCAACCGTTCGTATGTCATTCCCTACTTTGCCCATCGGCCGGAGAGCATTCAAACCCGGCTGGATTCCGACCGCGTGACGCCGCTTTCCGGCGACTGGGACTTTCATTTCTATGAGAGCATTCAGGGGCTGGAAGAAAACGCACTGCTGGAGGAAACCGAATTTGTGACCATGCCGGTGCCGTCGGTCTGGCAGACCCACGGCTACGATGCGCATCAGTATACCAATGTCCGCTACCCCATCCCCTACGATCCGCCCTTTGTGCCGGACAAGAACCCCTGCGCGCTGTATGTCAAGCGCCTGAACCTGCACAAGGTCTCCGGGATGGTGTATCACCTGAACTTTGAAGGCGTGGATTCCGCATTTTTTGTCTGGGTCAACGGCGCATATGCCGGTTTCTCCGGCGTGCCGCACTCCACTTCGGAATTCGATATCACCGGCCATCTGCTGGAAAACGGCAACGAAATCCGCGTGCTGGTGGTCAAGTGGTCCAGCGGCACTTATGCCGAGGATCAGGATAAATTCCGCATGAGCGGCATCTTCCGCGACGTCTACTTGTTAGAGCGTCCGCGCGCCCGCGTGCGCGATTTCACCGTCCGCACCAAACTGGCGGGCGGCAAGGCGCATATCGAAGTCGATCTGGACACCACCGCGCCGGTGAATGTGGAATATACGCTGAAGGACGGCGGCAGCGTCGTAGCGTCCGGCAAGGCGGTAGAAAACAAGATCGGTTTTGTGCTCGACGCGCCCAAGCTCTGGAACGCCGAGACGCCGAACCTTTATAACCTGACGCTGGAAACTGAGATGGAAAAACTCTCCACCGCCGTGGGCGTGCGCGAGGTGTCCATCGAAAACCGCGTCGTCAAGCTCAACGGAAAGCCCATCAAGTTCCGCGGTGCGAACCGCCACGACAGCTCGCCCGTGAACGGCTTTGCCGTGACCTATGACGAGATGCTGCGCGACCTGAGCTTAATGAAACAGCACAATATCAACGCCGTGCGCACCAGCCACTACCCCAACAGCCCGTATTTCTACGAGCTGTGCGATCAGCTCGGCCTGTATGTCATTGATGAGAGCGATATCGAGATGCACGGCGTGGTGAACTGCTTCGGCGAATACAACGAGAGCGATTTTGCGCTGTTGGCAGAAGATCCGATGTATGAAAAGACCGTGCTCGACCGCGTGCAGCGCTGCGTTATTCGTGACAAGAACCGCCCCTGCGTGCTGATCTGGTCGATGGGCAACGAATCGGGCTACGGTCAGAACTTCATCAAGGCGGCCAAGTGGGTCAAGGAAAACGAGCCCACGCGTCTGCTGCACTATGAAGGCGGCACCAACGGTATCGGCGATCCCAAGGGAAATCAGGACATCGACCTGTACAGCCGGATGTATCCACAGCTGGACTTCATCCGCGAATATTGCGAAAATCCCCAAAACGATAAGCCTTTGATCCTCTGTGAGTACATCCACGCCATGGGCAACGGCCCCGGAGACGCAGAGGATTATCAGGAATTGATCGATAAATACGAGAATTTCTGTGGCGGCTTTGTCTGGGAATGGTGCGATCATGCCATTTACATGGGCCGCACCAAGACCGGCAAGGAGATGTATTTCTACGGCGGCGACTTTGACGAGGTCGTGGACGACGGTAACTTCTGCATGGACGGTCTGGTCTACCCCGACCGCACGCCGCACACCGGCCTGATCGAATACAAGAACGTCATCCGCCCGCTGCGCGCCGTGGAATACGATCCCAAACATCACGCCGTGCTGCTGCGCAACCAGAAGGCGTTCCAGAACGCCGAGGACTTTGCTGCCGTGCAGTGCGTCTACATGGCGGATGGCGTGGACGTGGAGTCGCTGGAGGTGCCGGAGGTTTCGATCCCCGCCGGAGAAGAAAAGTGGATTCAGCTCCCCGGCAGCGCGCCGGAAGGACAGCTCGTCCACGCGCGCCTGATCTACCGCGCGCTCAAGGACACCGCCTGCTTCCCTGCGGGACACGAGCTGGGGCACGATCAGATTGCCCTCTGCGATGAAAAGAAAGAAGCATTCGTCCCTGAAAAAGGAGAATTTGAAATCACCCGCGACGCAAAGTCCGTCACGGTTCGCGGCAAGGATTTCTGTCATGTGTTCGATGCGGAAACGGGCGCGCCTGCACAGCTGACCGCGCACAACCAGCCGCTGCTGGCTAAACCGGCTCAGTGGAACATCTGGCGCGCACCGGTCGACAACGACCGCAATACTGCGGTGGATCTCTACCGCATGGGCTATGATCGCATGACCGTCAAGGTCTATGATTTCGACGCGGTGGTGCACAGGGGCTGCGCCGTGCTGCACGCGCTGCTCTCCCTCTCCTCGGTATCCGCCGCGCGCATTGCCGAGGTGGACGTGACCTATACCATCGACGGCGCTGGCCGCGTTGCCATCGACGGGACGATGCGCAAAGCCTTCGCCCGTATGCCCGACCTGCCCCGCTTCGGCCTGCGCTTCTTCCTCAAGCCCGGCATGGAGAAGGTGCATTACCTTGGCTACGGTCCCACCGAAAGCTATGTCGATAAGCACCGCGCAGCCTGGCTGGGCCGCTTCGACGCGGCGGTGGACGACCTGCATGAGGACTACCTGAAGCCCCAGGAGAACGGCAGCCACTTCGGCACGCGCGAGCTCTGGGTGCGCGGCGCGGGCAGCGAGCTGTGCGTCACCGGCGAATTCTCCTTCAACGCTTCGCACTATACGCAGGAGGAGCTGACGAAGAAGCGCCACAACTTTGAGCTGGAAAAGGTTCCGGAAACCGTGCTCTGCCTCGACTTTGCACACTCCGGCCTCGGCTCCAACAGCTGCGGTCCCAAGCTGCTGGAAAAATACCACCTGCCGGAAAAGGTGGATTTCCACTGCGTCATTACGCTGTAAATCTGCATAAAAAAGGAGAGCGGAGAGCAGTCTCACGTTCTCCTTTTTTGTTCTTTATTAGGGACTAAACCCTTTTAGAGGAAATGTGCGGTACAGGCCGGTTTTCCTGATCCAAAGCGATCCCGGCATGGCGCGCGGCGAGGAGGCCGTGGACAAGATCTGCGATGACATTTTGACGCTGTTCGATCAGGGCGGCACGCTGCTCAACATCAACATCGTCAACGCGCAGCAGATCCTGGCTGCCAACGAGAACCCGGATCTCTTCCGATCTGGTCGTTCGCGTGACGGGCTTTACGGCGTATTTCTGCCTGCTGACGCCCGAGTTCCGCAAGCTGGTTGTGGACCGCATCTTGGTTGCATAAAAACTATTCCCCCTTATCAAATAGAAAGAAATCTGCTATAATCATAGTAGGTTTCTTTTTATCACATATCGAGGGGAAGAGGGTTTGTACAACCATGTCGCTGAAGGACGAGTTTTTGAAATCGCTGGTCGGGCAGCAAAAAGACGGTAAGATCCGTTTTGCGCTGGACGATCATGGCGATATTACTCATCTGATCAAGCGCGTGGACCCGCGCTGCCGGGAGGTTTATGAAAAACTGGCAGCTCTCCGCTCGCCGTATCTCCCCGCCGTCCTGCTGATGAAAGAGGTTGACGGTGCGCTGGAGGTGCACGAGGAGTATATCCGCGGACAGACGCTGGAAGCTTATGCACAGGAGCAAGGACCGCTGGACGACGAAACGTTGAGACAGGTCGCCTTTGATGTCGCACAGGCTCTGCGTCTGCTGCACAGCACGCAGCCGCCCATCATTCACCGCGACGTCAAGCCCCAGAACATACTGCGGCGCGAAAACGGTCGATTTGTGTTGATTGATTTTGACGCTGCGCGGCTGTACGACGCGGATGCGGATACCGATACCCGGTGCATTGTGACGATGGGCTATGCCGCGCCGGAACAATATGGTTTGGCGCAGACCGACGTGCGCAGTGATCTGTTTTCGCTGGGCGTAACGCTTTACGAGATGAAGACCGGCGAGCACTACGTCATGGGCGCAAAATGCGAGGGTGCGCTGCACGCTGTGATTGCGCGCTGCACAGCTTTTGATCCGAAAAAGCGGTACGCCAGCGCGGAGGAGCTGTTGCGCGCGCTGGATGCACAAACGCCCGCGGGCAAAAAGCGCAGACTCAGGCGCGGCGTCGGCGCAGGCGCAATGGCTTTGCTGCTGGCGGGAGCCTGGCTCTGCCCTTCGCCAATGGTTCAAACGGTCGAACCGAATGCCTTGCCGTCCTCGGCCACGCCCGCCCCTTCGCCGATGCTTGCGGCGACAGCGCCAAGCGCGGCTGCATTGCCCTGCACTTGCCTTCTGCGCTCCGCACGGCTCTCCACGCCGGATGGCAGTACGGTGCTGCCCCTTAACGGTGAGCCGCTGACGCTGGCACTGCATGTTGAGGGCAATTTTGACAGCGGACACTGTTCGGCGGAAAATCATGACAGGGAAGCGTCGCTGCGCGGCGCAAAGCTGCTGCACCGAAGCGCGGGAGCTCAGGCAGTGCTTTCAGACGGAAATGTGTTGACGATTCAATCCCCCGGCGTTTATCTGATTGACAGCCTGATCTCCTACCACGACCAAACCATCGGCCCGGAGCAGCTGCTGCTCGTGGCTACGGAACATTCGTCGGCCTATCAGGACTGCAAATGTCTTTGGAGCTGGAAGGATTCCCGCCCCACCTTTGACAGCAATCTGACGCTGCCCACGGACGGCTCCCCCCTGCGCGTGACCTTTGGATTGGAGCCGGGCTACGACCGCCGCCTTTGCACGGCGGAGGAGCATTTGGAGGTCCATCCGCTTTATGCTGAGATCTCCCAAAGACCGGAGGGCTCTGCGGCGACGGTGGAAAACGATGTGGATATGCTATTTGATGTGCCCGGCACATACAACGTGCGGCTGAATCTGGAATATGCCGGTGTGCTGGAGAGCGTGAGCTACGAAGTCGTGATCTCCGAATCCGAATCGTAAAAAACGACAGGGGAAGGGCGCTTGACCAAATGAATCAATACACCGTCCCCTGATTACCTTCAAACACCCCAAAACGGGAGCACTGCTTTCATCTGACGAAGAAAGCAGCGCTCCCGTTTTGGGGTTTGGGGAAATTTACATAAAATACTTTCCCTTGTAAAAGTTTTCGTTCCCGGTGGGCTTGGCGGTGAAGCGGAACATCACACACCCGTCCGGGCAGACGATGGTCTTGGAATATTTGCTCTCCCCGCCGATGTTGGTCAGGTCGCCGCCGCTGCGCACTGCTTCCATGATCGGGTAGAGCATCATCATGGTTTTGGAGCAGATTCCGTAGCCCTGCCCATTGACGGGACAGCCGTAAGTACAATGATAGATATCCCCGATCTGCTCGCCGTTTCGGCAATAATGCTCGGTCTTGTCCCCGCGCAGGAAGCCGGTCACCTCGACGGTGAACTCGTATTCTTCGTCGTACCACTTGTGCATCTTCCGAATTCCTCCTTAATTTTGCTGGCATTGCCAGTCGATCTCGTCCATTTCATTGAAGCGGCGCAGGCGTTCGATGGCGCGTTCCACGCCCTGCGCCGGCGCTTTGGTGCGGCGCACACCGTCCTCCCACCAGAGATTTTTGACGCGCAGCACCTTTGACCTGCGGTCGCAGACCGCCTCGATGCGTCCGACAAAGCGCTCTCCGTGCAGAATGGGCAGCACATAGCTGCCGTAGATGCGCTTTTCCGGCGGAGTATAGATCTCCCAACGATAGTGGAAGTCGAACAGCGCTTCGATCAGCTTTCGATCCCACAGCATGGGATCGAGCGGCGCGAGAAATTCCGTGCGCGGCGCAAAGGTCTCCCGGCAGGCGCGGTCGAGAAGCGCTTCGTCCTCCGCCAGCGCATAAAGCGGTTCCTTGAAGCCTTCGATCTGTACCGGCAGCAGCGCGCCGCTTTGCTTCAGCGCCGCAAACACCGCCTGACGCTTTCCACCCCGCAGATCGAGCCCCAGAAAGGCGTCGGACGCGCGGTCACCCAGCAGGCCCACCGCGCCGATGCGCCGCTTTACGCGCCAGATTAGATGCGCAGCTTCGTCCGGAAAGGGATCGGGTGCGTCCAGCAACTCCTGCGGCAGCATATCAGATGGTTTTGCATAAAACTTGATGTTGCCCGCTTTGTGGTGAACCATCAGTTCGCCGCGGAAATAGAGTGTTTCCAGCACGGCGCGGCTCAGGCGGGTTTCCGACCAATACCAATCCGTGCGTTCCTGCAGGTCCAGATCCCGGCTGGAAAGCGGCCCGCGCACCTCGATCTCCCGCAGCACACGCTCTGCGGCCTGTTCCACCTGCTCCCCGGCGCGCGTTTGGTGCTCCTGCCAGAATTGCCTTTCGCGGGCAAAGCAGGGCCAGTCCTGCGCCGGCAGGATAGATAACTGCTTGTCGAAATAGTCGATCAGCGCGCGGTCTTCGTAGAGCAGCGATTGCAGATCCTGCTTGCGGTATCCCTTCACACGGGAAAGCAGCGTCAGATCTGCGCTGCGCCCGCAGAGATCCACCGGGTCGTACTGTACGCAGCCTGCCTGACGGACATAATCCAGCGCGCCCTGCTTCCCTTTGAAGCGATAGCCTCCGATCAGCCCGTTCTTGAGCAGCAGGAACCGCCGCGCCTGCCGGATGCTCAGCGTCCGCATGGTTTCTTCCCTCCCCGCTTTCTGATACTGAGTATAGCAGAAGAACGACGACAACAGTATATCATCGTTTTTTGCAAAAAAGAAAGAGACTTGTTGCAGTCTCTTTCTTTGGCTTTCGGAATCAGAACTTGACTTCGCGGCGCTCACGGTCGGAAATATAGGCGTTCTCCATCAGCGCGGTGAGCATACGGCCTTCCTTTACGCCGTAGCGAACCTCGCCGCCGTAGAGAATGGCCTCGACCCACTGGCGGGTGGGGTGCGGCAGCTCCGCGGGCAGCTTGGGCTCGACCCAGCCGTCCTTGAGGTATTTCTGGGAATCGGCAGTTTTGATGCGAACCTTGTCGTCCTCGCAGAGGATCACGCCCTTGGTGCCGTAAACTTCGAAGATCTGCGGGCACATGGGGGAAACGAGCGAGGTTTCGGACACAGCGATCGCGCCGCCCTCAAATTCGATGGTGGAGATGGAGTTATCCTCCACGGCATGGCCGGTCTTGTTGGTGAACATGGACTGGATGCGCACAGGGTTGCCCAGCATCCAGGCAGACAGATACATCGGGTGTGCGCCAAGGTCCATCATCGCGCCGCCGCCGGTGGTCTCCGGGTCATACCAATAGTCGGGCAGCCAGCCGGCCAGCGCGCCGTCGTGGCAGTTGCGGCAACGCAGCACGGTGACATCGCCGATCACGCCGGACTCAATTGCCTGCTTGACGAACAGGAATTTGGGCCATGCGCGCTGCGGCAGGGAGATGGTGAAGACCACATGGTTCTCTTCCACGGCCTTGATGACTTCGTCGCAGTCCTTGACATTCAGACACATGACTTTTTCAGTGTAGATGTGCTTGCCTGCCTTGGCGGCCTTGATCATGATATCCTTGTGCATGTTGGTGGGGGTGTCGATGCAGACGGCGTCCACGTCGTCCCGCGCCAGCAGCTTGTCCAGATCGGGTTCAAAGGCCGTGCCCAGCTCCTTCGCCCAGGCCTGGCCGCGTTCGGGGATCTCATCCCAGACGCAGGTCAGCTGCACATCGTCCATCTCGGACAGGCGGCGCGCATACTCCGGCGCGTGAACATGCCATTTGCTCAACATTGCAACTTTCAGCATAACAATCGGCTCCTTTGTTTGATTCTGTTTGCAGGCCTTACATTTTTATTATCGGGTATTTTCTGTCTCTTGTCAACGAAAAACGGACGCAAACCTGTCCAATACATTTTACAGGGCAAGCGGCTTGGGGGCGCTGCCTGCAAAGGCGCGGAAGTTGTGATAGACGATCTTTTCAATCACTTCCTGCGGCAGGTTCAGGCTGGGGCCGGAGACGCCCAGATTGTTCATGCCCTTGCCGCCCAGCGCCGCGGTGGCCAGCCCCAGCGCGTTGTCGCCTTTGAACGCATCGCCGAAGTCGGTGTCGGTGCCCAGCTGGATGCGGTCCTGATAGCGGATGAAGAAATTGCGCCAGAACGTAGGATCGGCGGCGAAAAATTCATACATCTCCGTGCCGGGCGTGATGTCCAGGCGGACGTTCTCATAGGTATCGAGAAGGCGCTCAATGTGCGCGGGATTGTCGCCGCAGAAATACAGATGGCACAGGCAGATGTGCAGCTTCGGATGGCGCGCGAGGATCTTTTCCGGCACGGCGTAAAGCTCACTGAGAGATGCATAGCCGCCATTTCCGTAAAACCAGCCGTTTTCCTTGGCGAAGGCAGGCGCCTTTTCGTCGTCCCAGAAGGTCGCGGGATCGCCGACGTGCCAGAGAATGGGCGTGCCGCGCTTTTCCAGCTCCGCAAACATGGCGTCGAACTTCTCGTCTGAAAGATCCACGCCCTTTTCCTTAAAGACGGTGGGCTTGGTCTCGATGAACTTGATACCGTCCGCGCCTCTGTCCAGCCAATTTACGACGTGTGCGCAGTAGTCCTCACAGGGGTGTACCAGCCCGGCAAAGAAATAGCAGCGCTTGGGGTCGGCGCGCTTGACTGCCAGGCAGTTATCGTTGTTCTGCGCGTTGAAGAAGGAATTCATGCAGGAAAGGCTTAAAATGGCATAAGCCTCATAACCGCGCGCGTCGGCACAGCGGACGAACCAGTCTCCCGCGGGATGGCGGGTGTGCATATGACCATCGATGAGTTTCATCATCTAAACCTCCTTGTATAAAACGATGAAAGGCGATGCGGGAATGGAGCCCGAAAGAATGCAACATTCCCACAAATCCTAAAAATTCTCGGTGCCGCTTCCGGAATCCTTGTCCGGGATGGGATTTTAAGGGAGCTTTTTTGTGGGGCAGCTTGCGGCACGGTAGCAGAAAAGGGCTCCCGCAAAAAGTGGGAACCCTTTGATGTTGGAAGTTAGATGTCGTCTTCCGGCGTATCGTTGCCGTCGTCGTCCGCTTCGGCGCGGTCGAGCAGGCGGGCAATATCGGCTTCTTCATCGCCCTGATAGCCAAGGTCTTCAGCCAGTGCCTCGTCGGCAGGAACAGCGCCCTCGGCGAGAGCCTCGCTTGCTTGCGCGTGCGCCTGCTCAATGGCTTCGGCTTCGGGAGTCTCCTCCACCTTTTCGGTGGCGGTGACGGCCACCACGCGGCTGTCGCCTGCAAGGCGCATCATGCGCACGCCCTGCGTTGAGCGGGACTGGGTGGAGATATCGGCCACTGCGGTGCGGATGATGGTGCCGTCGTCGGAGATCATCATCACGTCCTCCTCCTCGCGCACCAGCATCAGCGCGGCCAGCAATCCGGTCTTATCGGTCAGCTGCATGGCCTTGATGCCCTTGCCGCCGCGGCTCTGCACGCGGTATTCCTCCACCGGCGTGCGCTTGCCATAGCCGTTTTCGGACACAGTGAGCACCTGCGTGCCCTCGTGCACGACGCTCATGGATACGATCTCGTCGCCGGGATCGAGTTCCATGGATTTGACGCCCATGGCCGAGCGGCCCATCAGGCGGATATTGTCCTCGTGGAAGCGGATGGACATGCCCTGGCGGGTGCCCAGCAGCAGCTCGCGGGTGCCGTCGGTTAGCGCCACGCCGATCAGCTCGTCGTCCTCGCGCAGCGTCACGGCGATCAGGCCGCTGGCGCGCATGTTCGAAAATTCGGAAAGCGCAGTCTTTTTGATGACGCCGTTCTTGGTCGCCATCACCAGATTGCCGCCCTGGTTTTCATCCACGGGGATGACGGTTGTGACCTTCTCGCCGCCGTCCAACTGCAGGAGGTTGACAATCGCGGTGCCCTTGGCGGTGCGCCCGGCTTCCGGAATCTCATAGCAGGTGAGCTTGAACATCCGGCCGCGGGTGGTGAAGAACAGCAGTTCCGCGTGCGTGGAGGTGACGAAGATCTGCTCGGCGTAATCCTCCTCACGGGTAGTCATGCCGGTGATGCCCTTGCCGCCACGCTTCTGCGCGCGGTAGGTATCCGCCGTGACGCGCTTGATGTAGCCAAAGTGCGTCAGCGTCACCGCCATATCCTCTTCCTGAATCAGATCCGCCAACTCAATTTCGTTGGCCACGGGCACGATTTCCGTGCGGCGCGGATCGGCATATTTATCGCGAATGACCAGAATCTCCTTGCGGATGATGCCGCGCACCAGCTCGTCGCTGCTCAGCACGTCGCGCAGGTAGGCGATGGTCTTTTCGAGTTCCGCATATTCCTCGCGCAGGCGGTCGCGTTCCAAGCCGACCAGGCGCTGCAAACGCATGTCCAGAATGGCCTGCGCCTGCTTTTCGGTCAGGCCGAAGCGGGTCATCAGACCCTCCTTGGCCTCTGCGCCGGTCTTGGCGGCGCGGATCAGGCTGATGACCTCGTCGATGTGATCCAGCGCGACCAGCAAGCCCTCCAGGATATGGGCGCGGGCTTCCGCACGGCCCAGCTCATAGCGGGTGCGGCGGATGATGACGTCCTTTTGGTGCTCAATATAATAATAGATCATCTCGCGCAGGTTCAGCACCTTGGGCACGCCGCCCACCAGCGCCAGCATGTTGACGCCGAAGGTCTCCTGCATCTGCGTGTGCTTAAAGAGCGTGTTGAGCACGATCTGGGGATTGACGTCCTTCTTCAGCTCGATGACGATGCGCATGCCCTTGCGGTCGGATTCGTCGCGCAGGTCGGAGATGCCGTCCACGCGCTTGTCGTGAACCAGCTCTGCGATCTTTTCCACCAGGCGCGCCTTGTTGACCTGATAGGGAATCTCGGTCACAACAATGCGGCTGCGGTTGGCATTGATGGGCTCGATCTCGGTGCGGGCACGCATGATGATGCGGCCGCGGCCCGTAAGATACGCCGACTTGATGCCGTTGAGGCCCATGATCAGGCCCGCCGTAGGGAAATCCGGCCCTTTGATGATGTTCATCAGGTCCGCAACCGAGCAGTCCGGATGATCCAGCATATAGACCACCGCGTCGATGGTCTCGCCCATGTTGTGCGGAGGAATGTTGGTGGCCATGCCCACCGCGATGCCGCCGGAACCGTTGACCAGCAGGTTCGGGAAGCGGGAGGGCAGCACCTCCGGCTGCATCAGCGTTTCATCGAAGTTGGGATAGAAATCCACCGTCTGCTTGTCCAGATCGGCGGTCAGATCTGCCGCCATCTTGGAAAGGCGCGCCTCGGTGTAACGCATGGCCGCGGGGCTGTCGCCGTCCACGGAGCCGAAGTTGCCCTGGCCTTCCACCAGCATATAGCGCATGGAGAAATCCTGCGCCAGACGCACCATGGCGTCGTAGACGGCGGTATCACCGTGGGGGTGATATTTACCAAGCACGTCGCCCACGATGCGGGCGCTCTTGCGGAAGGGCTTATCGGGTGTCATGCCCAGCTCCGTCATGGCGTAGAGGATGCGCCGGTGGACGGGCTTGAGGCCGTCGCGCACATCGGGCAGCGCGCGGGAGACGATAACCGCCATGGCATAGGAGATGAACGAGTTTTTCAGCTCGTGCTCGATGTCCAGCGGAATCAGGCGTTCGCCCTGATAGTTGTCGTTTTGATCCATAAAGCGGTACTCCTTGCTGTGAAGGGATCTTAAATATCCAGATTCTCCACGAGATTGGCGTTTTCGGTGATGAATTCGCGGCGGGGCTCGACCTTATCGCCCATCAGCAGGTTGAACATGGCGTCGGCGCTGACCGCGTCCTCGAGCTTGACGCGCTTCATGATGCGGCGGGAGGGGTCCATCGTGGTCTCCCAGAGCTGCTCGGCGCTCATTTCGCCAAGGCCTTTGTAGCGCTGCACCGTCACGTCGTTGCCGCGGCCGATTTCGTCCAGGTAGGCCGCCAGCTCCTCGTCGGAATAGACGTAGTGCTCCTTTTTGTTCTTGACGATCTTGAACAGCGGGGGCTGCGCAACGTAGACATAGCCGCCGTCGATCAGCGGGCGCATATAGCGGTAGAAGAAGGTCAGCAGCAGAATGCGGATATGGCTGCCGTCCACATCGGCATCGGTCATGCAGACGATGCGGTGATAGCGCAGCTTTTCGGGATTGAAATCATCGCCTACGCCTGCGCCGAAGGCCGTGATCATCGCCTTGATTTCCGCATTGGCCAGAATCTTGTCCAGGCGGGTCTTTTCGACGTTCAGGATCTTGCCGCGCAGGGGCAGAATCGCCTGGAAGTTGCGGTCGCGGCCGTTCTTGGCCGAACCGCCTGCGGAGTCGCCCTCAACGATGAAAATTTCACATCTGCTGGGGTCGCGCTCGGTGCAGTCCGCCAGCTTGCCCGGCAGGGAGGTGGATTCCAGCACCGATTTGCGGCGGGTCAGGTCGCGCGCCTTGCGGGCGGCCTCTCTGGCGCGGGAGGCCATCAGGCACTTGTCCAGAATTGCCTTGGCGGGCGCGGGATTTTCCTCAAGATAGGTGGCCAACCCTTCGGAGAAGATGGAATCGACATAGCCGCGCACCTCGCTGTTGCCCAGCTTGGTCTTGGTCTGCCCTTCAAACTGCGGATCAACCAGCTTGACCGAAACCACCGCCGTCAGACCCTCGCGGATGTCGTCGCCGGTCAGGTTCGCATCGCTGTCTTTGAGGATTTTCGCCTTGCGGCCGTAGTCGTTGATGACGCGGGTCAGCGCGCGGCGGAAGCCTTCCAGATGCGTGCCGCCCTCAACGGTATCAATGTTGTTGGCAAAGGAAAACACGTTTTCCGTGTAAGAATCGTTGTACTGCATCGAGACCTCGACCGCCGTGCCGTCCTTGACGCCGGAGAAAAACAGCGGCTCGGGGAAGAGCACCTCGCGGTTCTTATTGAGGTATTCGATGAAGGAGCGGATGCCGCCTTCGTAGTGGAAGACCTGATCCTGTCCCTCGCCGCGCTTGTCGGTCAGCTCAATGCGGATGCCCGCGTTGAGGAAGGCCAGCTCGCGCAGGCGCTTTTTGAGAGTATCGAAAGAATAGGCCGTCACGTCGTCAAAGATCGCTGCGTCGGGACGGAAGCGCACCGTGGTGCCGTGGCGGTCGGTCTGCCCTATGATCTTCAGGTCATACTGCGGCACGCCGCGGGTGTATTCCTGACGATAGATGCTGCCGTTCTGATAGACCGTGACTTCGAGCCATTCGGACAGCGCGTTGACGACCGAAAGACCCACGCCGTGCAGGCCGCCGGAGACCTTGTATCCCCCGCCGCCGAACTTGCCGCCTGCGTGCAGCACAGTCAGACAGACCTCCACCGCGGGACGGCCCAGCTTGGGATGGATGCCCGTGGGGATGCCGCGGCCGTTATCGGTGACGCAGATGGTGTTGTCCTCTTCGATGGTCACGCCGATGGTATCGCAGACGCCCGCCATCGCTTCGTCAATGGCGTTGTCCACAATTTCGTAGACCAGGTGGTGCAGGCCGCGCTCGTCGGTCGAGCCGATGTACATACCGGGGCGGCGGCGCACAGCCTCCAGACCCTCGAGGACCTGTATGTTGTTTGCATCATAGTGATTGATCTGTTCTGCCACGAAAAAGTTCACCTCGTTATGCAGTGCGGCTTTGCGCACGCTGATAAAGCGTCCGGGAAGAAATGGGCGAAAAATAGAGCGTGATCTGCCCGCCGGATTCGGCGGCGATCACGGATTTGACCTCTCCCCGGCCGATGCGGCGGACGCGATGCCCATCGGGCGCGGGGGAAGCAAGCAGCCCGGCAAGATCGGGCTGCGAGTCGAAATCCAGTATGGCAACGACGGAAGCGCTGCGGACGAAAACATCGTCGCCCAGATGGAGAACCATGCGCTGCCTCCTTTGCCGTGAGAAATTTTCCTTCTTATTATATTATATCAGATTTCAGCACTGATTAAAAGCAAATCCGTTCGATTTAACATAAAAGACCCACCGGATTAGCCTATACGGGGACGGTTTGTATAAAAACAAAAAATCCCCGAAAAAACGGGGATTTGGGAAATCAAAAGAGCGTTTCAACGCAGACGCAGCAGCGCGGTGCAGAGGATGGCGCTGTGGTCGAAGGCAAGGCCGTCCTGGCGCAGCGGCGTGCAGACGATGTCCTCGCCAAAGGGCGTATCGCGGCGTTCGGCGCGCACCGCAGCATGGAGGATTTCCCCACTGCCGGTCAGCGTCAGGTCAACCAGTCCTTCGCGTTCCTCTGTATGGATATCGAACCAGCGCGCGTCCGCGGCATCGTCATCGGCGCGGATGTCCAGCGCTGCCGCATCCGCCAGCGCAGCAAAGGCGTGGGAGATCGTCCAGCCGCGCGGGTCGCGCCCCGGCGTGCTGAACAGCCCGATGGGCGTGAGCGCCAGCCCCTGCGCATGGGTCTCTTCGGCCAGCTCGCGCACGGCGGCCTGCGCGGTGGTCTCCTGCGGTTCCGCAAAGCCGCCCGGCAGCGCCCAGCAGCCCAGGTAAGGGTGTCCGCCCCGCCGCACCAGCAGCACGCGCAGCGCGCCCTCTGCACGCGCCAGCAGGATGATATCGACCGTCAGCGACGGCTGCGGATAGCGGCCGGGCTTATACTGCGCCAGATATTCTGCCTCAGTCAGGCCGCGCTTGTCTCTTTTTTCCATTCTGCAACAGGCTCCTTTCGATAAAAAAGCGCCCACAATTGATCAAAAGAGATTGCGGGCGCTGCGGATTTACGGTTCTTCGTCGTCCTCGAATTCGACGGCTTCGAGATATTTGGCGTACAACTCGTTGAGCAGTTTTTCGTCCTCAACGCCCTGATAGACGTCGTCGGCGCCGTCCTTGCCCGGAATGATCTCCAGGAAGATCAGCGCGTTTTCATCCTCGTCCTCGCCGTAATCAATGCCCTCGATCGGGATCAGGCAGACGTATTCCTTATTCTTGTGCGTCACCGTCACGATGTGCTCAAACTGCACGTCGTGGCCGTCCTCGTCGGTCAGCACGACAATATTGTCCATATCTTCCGCCATGGGTGTTTCCTCCTTATTCCTGACTGCGCGCGGGATTCTGCATATAGGTCTGCAAAATCAGCACCGCCGCCACTTTATCGACCACTTTTTTATGATCCTTGCGCTTAAGGCCGCTTTCGTGCAGCATCGAATGGGCGCTCATGCTCGTCAGGCGCTCGTCCACATAGCGGATCGGCAGCCCGACGCGCTCGCGCAGCGCATCCCCGAAGGCGCGCGTATCAATGGCCTGCTGGCCTTCCGTGCCGTCCATGTTGCGCGGCAGACCCAGCACAAAGGCGGCGGCTCCGCGCTGCCTGGCCAGCGCCTCAAAATGCGCAAGGTCGTTTTCTAATCCTTTGCGCGTCCAGGTCTCTAGCGGCTGGGCGGTGATGCCCAACGCATCGCTGACCGCCACACCGATGCGCACGCTGCCCACATCCAGCGCGATGACGTTTTTGCTCTCTGCCATAAAAACACTCATAAGGGCGCGCGTCAGCACTTCCCGGCCGGCGCGCGCCCCGCTCTCCTAACGAAAAAATGCGTAGATTCCGCCTGATTATTCCTGATCCAGATCCAGCACATAGGAACGAACCAGCTCTTCCAGCAGCTCGTCGCGTTCCAGCTGGCGAATCAGATACCGGGCGTTGCCATAGCTGGTGATATAGGTCGGATCCCCGGAAAGCAGATAGCCGACGAGCTGGTTGATGGGATCGTATCCCTTTTCCTTCAGCGAGTTATAGACGCTCATCAGGATATCGTGCGCGTTCATGGATACGGCATTGTCGAGCTTGAAGCGCATCGTATCGTTAAACTGATCCATCTTTCGATCCCTCCCCATCATGTTGACTTCTATTATACACGATGGAGCGCAAGAATTCAAACCATTTGTGCGGATCTGTCGAAAAGCGCGTCCCAAAGCATCATCTTTGCAGGCGCGCGCGCAGCAGGGCGGAAAGCGTCGCCCGCAGCGACAGCACCGCAGGGAGCGCATAAAACATCCCCGGCAGCCCGGCTGCCCATCCGCCCGCAATCAGTGAAAGAATGACCAGCCCCGGATGCAGCCGCGCGGCGTCCCCGATCACCAGGGGCGAGACAAAAAGACCCTCGATTTGCTGCGCGGCAAAGACAATCAGCAGCCCAAGCGCAATCTTTTTAAGGCCCATCCCTCCGCAGAACAGCACCACGGGAAGCGCGCCCAACCACGGCCCGAAATAGGGAATCAGGTTGCAAAGCGCCATGGCTGCGCCTAAAAACAGCCAGCCCGGCACGCCGATGCACAAAAGCCCCAGCGCCGTCAGCGCACCCGTCACGGCGGAGACCGCCATCTGTCCCCGCGCATAGGCGGTCAGCGCTTCCTGTACCGCTAGGCCGACCTGCAAAACCGGACGGCGGATGCGGCTGGGGATCAGCTGCGTCAGACGGGAAAAGAGCCGCTTGCGGTCCTTGAGCAGATAAAACGCCAGCACGGGCGAGAAAATCAGATAGCCGCGCTCCGTCACCGCAGAGATCACCAGCATCAGCCGCCCAGCGAGAAACTCCGCCCCCTTGCCCAGCAGCCCCGCCGCGCGGGCTTCAAGGGAGGCCAGTGCCTCCTGCGGCACGCCCAGGCGGGAGAGTTTTTCCGAGAGGGAAGAAAGCGTATTTTGATAGGATTCCATCAGCTGCGGAGCGGTTTGCCCGAGCAGCTGCGCCTGGCGGGAGAGCGCCGGCAGGCCGAACAGCAAGAGAGCAGTGATTGCAAGCGCGGCCGAGGCAAAGGCCAGCGCAGCGGAAAGACCGCCCGAAAGGCGCAGCCTGCGGTGGAACAGCCGATCCATCGGCAGCAGCAGAAAGGCGATCGTGGCCGAGACCAGCAAAAGCAGGGCAAGGCGCCCGATCACCGAAGAAAAGGCGACCGTCAGCGCAATGCCCGAAAGAAGTAGAAGACCTTTTTTCCATTTTGTGTCCATCCGTTCAACTTCAGTCCCTGTTTGCCCGATGGGTGATCCGTTTTCAGCGGCTGACCAGGGGCATGACCTTCTGCTGCACCATGCGTTTGCCGCGCTTGACCACGCGGCGGGCCATCGTCCGCCCCTGCGGGCAGGCCAGCACCGCCGCCGTCACCGCAGCAGCTCCCGCCATCATGCCCATCATCATGCCAAGCCCCAGATAGGATTTTCTGAGCAGCAACATCCTTCCGCCTCCTTTTTGCGTTGCCTGAATGCGTTTTTGTTTCATCGGGAGCGCGCCGGGGGCGGATCGGCTCCGTCTCCGGCAAACTCCGTCACGGCCACGACGCCGTCCGGCCGCAGGGTGAAGTCCGAAACGAGAAAGCGCCCCGTCAGAAAGTCGTCCGCAATCCCGCGCGACACTTCAAGGGAGCGGATGCAGCCGCTTTCTTCTTCCAGAAAAGCGTCCGTGACCCACCCAAGGCGCTGCCCGGCAGTATCCAGCACCGGCAGACCCGGCAGCTCCGCGCGCCGCCGCAGCTCCTGTGCAAGCGGCTGAACGCTCGTGACGGCAACGGCGACTTCGCCCCACAAGGCAATGCTTCCGAGCGGGACAAAGCGCCTTTTGCGAAGGCCGCCGTGCGCGAGCAGGATCAACCCCTCGACACACTGGCCGTCGCGGCTTGGCGCGATGCACTCCACTTTCCCGATGCGCCTGCCCGTTTGCCGCATCACCACGGCAAGGCCGGAAATTTCGGAAAAACGACGCATGCACAGCGCCTCCTTTGTTCGGATTCTCCCTGAACATAAAATGCCCCGCGCACCGCCGGTTCATACGGCAGCGCGCGGGGCGTTTGTTATTTGGCAATTTTTAGAAACAATTACGCTTCTTCGTGCTCGGCGTCGGGCTTGGTGAAGCCTTCGGGCAGCGGGAGGTTGTTCTTGGTGAAATAGTCCTCCAACGCTTCCTTGAGGGCTTGCTCCGCCAGCAGAGAACAGTGCATCTTGACGGGGGGCAGGCCGTCCAGCGCCTCGGCCACAGCCTTGTTGGTCAGCTTGAGCGCTTCCTCGATGCTCTTGCCCTTGACCATCTCGGTGGCCATGGAGCTGGTGGCAATCGCTGCGCCGCAGCCGAAGGTCTTGAACTTGACGTCGGTGATGATGCCGTCCTCAATCTTGAGGAAGATGCGCATGATATCGCCGCACTTGGCGTTGCCGACCGTGCCGACGCCGGAAGCGTCCTCAATCTCGCCAACGTTGCGGGGATTGGTGAAGTGATCCATCACTTTTTCAGAATACATATTGTCGATCTCCTTTGCGTTGTGTTTTTATTTGAGGTCGCGGTCGGCGTACAGCGGCGACATGGCGCGCAGACGCTCGACGATCTTGGGCAGCTGCTCCAGCACATAGTCGATCTGCTCTTCCGTGGTTTCGCGGCCCAGCGAGAAGCGCAGCGAACCGTGCGCAATTTCATGCGGCAGGCCGATGGCCAGCAGAACATGCGACGGATCGAGCGAACCGGAGGTGCAGGCGGAGCCGGACGATGCGGCGATGCCCGCCATATCCAGCGAGAGCAGCAGGGATTCGCCCTCGATATAGCGCACCGAGATGTTGACATTGCCCGGCAGACGCTGGGTGGGATGGCCGTTGAGGCGGGATTCCGGAATGGCGTCGAGAATGCCGCGGATGAGCTTGTCCCGCAGCGCGGTCATGCGCGGGGTCTCCTCCGGCATTTCCGCCGTGATGAGCTCGATGGCTGCGCCCATGCCCACGATGGCGGGAAGGTTTTCGGTGCCTGCGCGGCGGGAACGCTCCTGTGCGCCGCCCTCGATCAGGTTTTGCAGCCGCACGCCGGTGCGGATATACAGCGCGCCGGTGCCCTTAGGAGCGTAGAACTTGTGGCCGGAGAGCGAGAGCAGGTCGATGTTCATCGCTTTGACGTCGATGGGCAGATGGCCGACCGCTTGCACCGCGTCGGTGTGGAAGAGCACCTTGTGCGCCTTGCAGACCGCGCCGATCTCGGCAATCGGTTCCACCGTGCCGATCTCGTTGTTCGCCATCATGACGCTGACGAGGATGGTTTCGGGCGTGAGCGCCTTTTCCACCTGCTCTGCCGTCACCCGGCCGTATTCGTCCACCGGCAGATAGGTCACGGTGAAGCCCTCTTTTTCCAGCGCGGCGCAGGTGTGCAGAATCGCGTGGTGCTCGATGGCGGTGGTGATGATGTGCTTGCCCTTGGAAGAAAGCGTGTGCGCTACGCCCTTGAGCGCCCAGTTATCCGATTCCGAACCGCCGGCGGTAAAATAGATTTCCTCTTTCTTTGCGCCGATGGCCGCCGCCACCTGACAGCGGGCCTTTTCCAGCGCCTTCTTCGCCTCACGGCCAAAGGAGTGAATGCTGGAAGGGTTGCCGTAGATTTCGGTCATGATCGGCAGGGCAGCCTGCACCGCCTCGGGGCGGACGCGGGTCGTCGCCGCGTTGTCCAGGTAGATTCTTTCCATAAAAAGTTGACCTCCGGTCCTAAAAGTTTTTCGTAAAAATATTTGTAATCAAACGAGACGCAGATCAATGGCAGGAGCAGCGATTCTCCCCGCATTTCCGGTTGACGTCGTCGAGCATGTCCTGCAAGGAAATGCCGTCCATCAGGTCGTTGACGCCCTTGTGGATGCGCTCCCACAGTGCGTGCATCGCACAGCCGTCGGAATGCTCGCACGGCTCGGTGATGCAGCTGGTCGCCGCCAGCGGGCCTTCCACCGCCCGCAGGATCGCGCCTACGGAGATGTTTTTCGGCTCGTCCGCCAGCGTATATCCGCCCTGTGCTCCGCGGATGGAAAGCACCAGCCCCGCCTTGCGCAGCGGCGCGATGAGCTGCTCGAGGTAGGCTTCGGGGATGCCCTGCCGCTCTGCGATGCATTTGACCGATTGCGGAGACTGACCGTACATCAGCGCCAAATCGTACATCGCGCGCACGCCGTAGCGCCCTTTTGTGGACAGTTTCATCTTCCCGCCTCCTATATATTGCCGACTAAAATTGTCGGCATTATCCTCGACTATATTATCACCAGGAAATCATCCTGTCAATCGCTTTTCCGAGTTTTTTTATAAGAATTATGCGGGGGGAGAAAAAACGGCGTGAGGAAGAAAAAACACCCGCTCCCTTTTTTCGGAACGAGTGTAAAAAAGAGGCAGTTCATTCAAGAATGTGCCGGATCGCTTCGAGACTCCGAACAAAGTGGACGTCCTTCTGCTTTTCCGAGAAGGAAAAGCCTGCGGAAATCATGCGGGTGAGCAGGCGCTGCACATCATCGTAATAACCGTTCAGGTTGTAGAAAATACACGGCGCGGAAAGATGCCCCAGGGAAAGCTTGGACATCACCTCGCTGACCTCTTCCAGCGTGCCTGTGCCGCCGGGGAACGCGATAAACGCATCGCCCAGCTCGATCATTTTCGCCTTGCGCTGTGCCATATCCGGCGTGATGATCAGCTCGGTCAGTCCATTCAGCTGTACGGCTCGATCAATAAAGAACTGCGGTTCCACACCGATGACCTTGCCGCCCGCTTCCAGTGCGCTGCGCGCCAAAGCACCCATCAGTCCGCAGGCTGAACCGCCGTAGACCAGCGTGTGTCCGCTGCTGCCGATCCATCGTCCCAATCGGCAGGCTTCTTCCAGATAAAGCGGGTCGTTGCCGTCGTTTGCGCCCAAATAGACCGTGATGTTCATGCGAAGCCTCCTGTTGTGTGAAAAAATGAGCTGTATGAAACACCGGAGCAGCTTGAAAAAAGCCGCTCCGGTACAATCTTTGCCTGATGATTATTCCACTTCCGGGTAGAGCGGGAAGCGCTCGCAGAGCTTGAGCACGCCCTGCTTGACCTCTTCGACCGCAGAATCGCCTTCCTTGGCCAGCTTGGCGATCCACTGGCCGATGAGCGCCATCTCCGGCTCCTTCATGCCGCGGGAAGTCGCCGCGGGGGTGCCGATGCGCACGCCGCTGGTGACGAAGGGCGAACGGGTTTCAAAGGGAATGGTGTTCTTGTTGACGGTGATGTGCGCCGCGTCCAGCCGCTTTTCGAGATCCTTGCCGGTGCAGTCCAGCGCGGAGAGATCCACCAGCATCAGGTGGTTGTCTGTGCCGCCGGAAACCAGGCGCAGCCCCTGCTTTTGCAGTTCCGCCGCCAGCGCCGCCGCGTTTTTCACGATTTGCTGCTGATAGGCCTTGAAATCGTCGCTCATGGCTTCCTTCAGGCACACGGCCTTGCCGGCGATGACGTGCATCAGCGGACCGCCCTGCGTGCCGGGGAAGATGGCGCTGTCGATCTTCTTGGCCAGTTCCTTGCGGCAGAGGATCAGGCCGCCGCGCGGGCCGCGCAGGGTTTTGTGGGTGGTGGTGGTCACAACATCGGCATAGGGCACGGGACTGGGATGCAGACCCGCCGCCACAAGGCCCGCGATGTGCGCCATGTCCACCATGAACAGGCAGCCGGCCTCCTTGGCGATGGCCCCCAGGCGTTCAAAGTCGATGGTGCGTGGGTAGGCCGACGCACCCGCCAGCAGCAGCTTGGGCTTGTGCTCCAGTGCCAGACGGCGGACTTCTTCATAATCGATGCGCTCGTCCTTTTCGGAAACGCCGTAGGGCACGATGTTGTACAGCTTGCCGGACTGGTTTACGGGGGAACCATGGGTCAGATGGCCGCCGTGGGAGAGGTTCATGCCCAGAATCGTATCGCCCGGCTGCAAAAGGCCGAAATACACCGCGAGGTTTGCCTGTGCGCCGGAATGGGGCTGCACGTTGGCATGTTCCGCGCCGAAAAGCTCGCACGCGCGGTCGCGCGCCAGATTTTCAACAATATCAACATATTGGCAGCCGCCGTAATAGCGCTTGCCCGGATAACCTTCGGCATATTTGTTGGTCAAATGGCTGCCCATCGCCGCCATCACAGCGGGGGAGACAAAGTTTTCTGAAGCAATCAGCTCGATGTGGTCGCGCTGACGGCTCAGCTCCAACTCCATAGCCGCCGCAACCTCCGGGTCGGTCGCCGCAATCAGTTTCAGATCCAGCATGATGTGTTTCCTCCTCAATGACTCGTTGAAGCGGCGTGCCGCTTTAACTCATTATAGTGAAAAAGCACCGTCCGCACAAGCGCAAAACGCCTGTTTCTCTGCGAATTTATGGAGAAAAAAGCAGTGCAGAAAATTAACATCACTCAATGCTTGACATTTGAGATCCTTGCAGCTATCATAATATATGAACAGATGCTCATATGAGAGGAGATTGAAGCGAAATGAGAAAGGTATACAAGCTGGAAGATCTGGATTGCGCAAACTGCGCGGCGAAGATGGAGGATGCCATTCGTAAAATCGACGGGGTGCAGGATGTCTCGGTGAATTTCATGACGCAAAAGCTGACCCTGGTTTGCGAAGAGGCGGATCTGGACGGCATCCTTAAGAAGGCTGTCACAGTCTGCAAGAAGATCGAACCGGACTGCACGATCCTGGTCAAGTAATTCTCATCATTCATCATTTGAAAAAGGTGAAAGATATGACAAAAAAGCAGAAGAAAATGCTGATCCGCATCCTTTGCAGCTTTGTTCTGCTGGTAGCGGCTGCCATTGTGGAAAAGCTGCTGCCGGATGCGCTCCCGCAGTGGGGCTGGCTGCTGGTTTTTCTGGCGCCGTATCTCCTCATCGGCTATGACGTGCTCAAGGAAGCCGTGGAATCCATCTTTCACGGGCAGATGCTCGACGAGCACTTCCTGATGATGGTGGCGACGGTGGGCGCGCTGTGCGTGGGCGAGCTGGAAGAGGCCGTCGCGGTCATGCTGTTTTACCAGGTGGGCGAGCTGTTCCAGAGCTATGCGGTGGGCAAGAGCCGCAAATCCATCAGCGCCTTGATGGACATCCGCCCCGATTACGCCAACATTGAGCGGGACGGCAAGCTCGAACAGGTCGATCCCGAAGAGATTCAGGTCGGCGACATCATCGTGGTCAAGGCGGGCGAAAAGGTTCCGCTGGACGGCGTGGTGATGGAGGGAAAAACGACGCTCAACACGGCGGCGCTGACCGGCGAATCCCTGCCGCGCGATGCAGCCGAGGGCGACCAGATCATCTCCGGCTGTGTCAACATTTCCGGCCTGATCCGCGTCCGCGTCACCAAGCCCTTCTCCGAATCGACGGTATCGCGCATTCTGGAGCTGGTGGAAAATGCCAGCAACAAAAAGACGCGCACCGAGCGCTTCATTACCCGTTTTGCCAGAATCTACACCCCTGCGGTTGTGGGCGCTGCCGTACTGCTGGCCATCGTGCCGCCGCTGGTGCTGCACGGCAATTGGAATGACTGGATCTACCGCGCGCTGACTTTTCTGGTTGTGTCCTGCCCCTGCGCGCTGGTGATCTCTGTGCCGCTGTCCTTCTTCGGGGGCATCGGCGGCGCATCGTCCAAGGGCATCCTGGTCAAGGGTTCGAATTACATTGAAGCGTTGGCACACTGCGAAACCGTGGTCTTTGATAAGACCGGCACGCTGACCGAGGGCAGCTTCCAGGTCACGGCGGTACATCCGGACGCGGTGGACGAAAAGGAGCTGCTGCGTCTGGCGGCGGCGGCGGAAAGCTATTCCGACCACCCGATTTCCCTGTCGCTGAAGGCGGCCTGCCATGACAGTATCGACAGCAAGCTCGTCACCAATGTCCATGAAATTGCGGGCAAGGGCGTGCAGGCGGAGTTTGAAGGCCATACGCTGTCGGTCGGCAACGGCAAGCTGATGGAATCCCTCGGCATTGAGGAGCATAAGTGCCACAAGGTCGGCACCATCGTCCATGTCGCGATGGACGGCAAATATCTGGGCCATATCGTCATCTCCGACGTCATCAAGCCCGACGCAGCCAAGGCAATTGCGAACCTTAAGGCTTGCGGCGTGCAGCGCACGGTGATGCTCACCGGCGATCGCAGGGAGGTCGCACAGAACGTCGCACAGCAGCTGAAACTGGACGATGTGAAGGCGGAGTTGATGCCGCAGGGCAAGGTGGAAGCGGTGGAAGAACTGCTCAAGGCCAAGAACCCCAAGAGCACGCTGGCCTTTGTCGGCGACGGCATCAACGATGCGCCGGTGCTCTCCAGAGCCGATATCGGCATCGCGATGGGCGCGCTGGGCTCCGATGCGGCCATCGAGGCGGCGGACGTCGTGCTGATGGACGACCAGCCCTCCAAGATTGCCGAAGCGATCCGCATTTCCCGCAAAACCATGGGCATTGCGATGCAGAACATCGTTTTCGCCCTGGCGGTCAAAGCTGTGGTTCTGGCCGTGACGGCGTTCGGCGCGGGCAATATGTGGTGGGCGGTGTTCGCAGACGTGGGCGTTTCGGTCATTGCGATCCTCAACGCCATGCGCGCCCTGCGTACCTGACAGACTTTGATCTCCTGATCTCATAAAGAACGGCTTTCCGCATCTTTTCAGTATGCGGAAGCCGTTTTCTGATTTACAAAAAGAACCGGCCGCCGGAAGAAACTGAAGTGAACCCCAAAAGTTAGACATTATTTGAATTAAGCGGCCTGAAGGGTCTG